>OLGM01000068.1_pt1 | contig 74250 bp, 54 predicted proteins | sample 1606001 | NCBI WGS metagenome assembly OLGM01 (sample SAMN03283294) | human gut metagenome | biome: human-associated habitat; material: feces | host: Homo sapiens | place: Peru | collected 2012
CCGCCGTGTACCGAACGGTACGCACGGTGGTGTGAGAGGACGGCGGTTAGTCACCGCCTCCTACTCGATTAAATATAGCAATGACTAGAGCGTGTCTGAAAAAGGCTTTTCGCAAACTGGGGCTTGCAGATTGCGGAAATGATTCTTCAGACACGCTTTAGCATAAAAGCTGCTAGGATACGGAGAAACGTCTGTGCAGTATTGGAAGAACTGCATGCCTGCACGTCAGAAGAAAAAAATCAGTCATTAGAGGGATGAAGTTTTTTGTGCTCGTTGCATTGATCCCTGTATTGTTTTGGCGTGAGTTCGTTCACTTTTTTAAACATTTCAATAAAAGCACGGGAACTGGAAAAACCACTTTCTTCTGAAATATCAGGAATAGAAGAAGTAGTAGTTTCAAGGAGGTGGGTCGCATGGTCTAATCGGAGCGAAGAAAGATAGACATTAAAATTGCGTCCTGTTTTTTTTGCAAACATTCTGGAAAAATAGGTCGGATTGAAGCCAAAATGTTCGGAAACACTTTCCAGAGTAATATGTTCTTTATAATGTGCTGCCAGATATTCGGTAAAAGAAATCGAATCCTCTAATTTTGATCGGGGGGGGTAGTACAAGCCGGAGTAGCCATACTTTCAGAAAGAAGGATATGAAAAATTTGGAGAATGCAGGCATTCATCCCAAGGAGATCAACTGGTTTTTCGGATCGTGAATATCGGTAGATATCCATAAGAAGTCCCATGATTTCTTTTCGATGCCTGCTCACAACATCCTGTTCTATAATAGGGGAGTTTTTACTATCCGGGTTAAAAAAAAGCTGTATGATAGCGACAGGAACAAGCACTGCAAATCCGAGAAAGGAGGCAGTGTTTTCAAGTGATTTGTGAATAACATTTGGATTCACAAAAAGAAAATCATTATCTTTTGCATAAGCTATAGTAGAACCGACTTCACAGCGCAGTGTTCCTGAAATAGCACAGTTAAATTCAAAACTGTTATGCCAGTGAAAATGCGGTGCTGAATTTACATCTTTTGGTTTTTCTAATTGAATCCAGTCAGAATGAAATACCTTGCAAAAGCGTCCGTCATACAAATTGATTGGTTCATATTCGATAATTTCCATATGTTTCGCCCTCTTTTGAATTGTACACTAACCATGAATAAAAAGCAAAAAACAACTATACACCATAAATATTGCACAATAACATATTATTCGAAATTCGTTAAAAAGTCCATAAAAAAGTGATATAAGGTAAAAATACTGTATAGATTAGATAAGAAAGCGTCTTGAGAAAAGATAAGAAAAAGTATAAAAATAGATTATAACAAAAACGAACTTTTCTAAAGGAGGAAAAGAGATGAAAAGAAAAACATTAGCAGTTTCACTATCAGCAATCCTTGCAGCATCCATGCTTTTTGGATGCGGAAGCAATTCCAAAAGTGGGGATACAAAGAGTTCTTCTGACAATGGTAGTGCCAGCGCCAGCGCATCTGAAGCATCCAACGCAGGCTCAGATGCTTCTGGTTCAGGTATCCAGTACGATGGAGACGATGTAACGATTACCTATTGGCACACACATGGTGATTCAGAGGAAGAGGTTCTTGTAGATACCATTATTCCTGAGTTTGAAAAACAGTATCCAAATATTCATGTTGATGCTGTAAGAATGCCATACGATGGATTGATGCAACAGATTATTACCAGCCTTTCCAGTGGAACAGGCCCGGATCTGATGCGAATGGATATTATCTGGGTTCCGCAGCTTGCTGAGATGGGAGCACTTGCAGCTGTTGATGATCTGGAAGGATTTGCAGATCTGAAAGATAATCTGTACGAAGGACCGCTGAGTACTAATTATTACAATGGAAAATATTATGGATTACCATTGAACACAAACTGTCTGTCAGGCGTTTACAGTAAGACCATGATGGAGGAACTGAATATTGACAGTATTCCGACAACTTACGATGAAGTTGTTGCATTGAAGGACAAACTTGGCTCAGATCAGTATCTGATCGCATGCGATGGGGCAAACTCTTGGGCTATGGCTCCATTGTTTCATTCTCTGGGCGGCGTTTATACTAATGAGGATTATACGAAAGCATCTGGTTATATCAACAGTGAAGATAGTGTAAAGGCACTGGAGACTATCGTTGAGTGGTATGATGAAGGAATTATTGGACCTTGCTTCACAGGTGGAAAGCCGGATGCAGCAAATGGTCTTTACGATGGAAATTATCTGTTTAGTTATCAGGGTCCATGGTTCTTCACAAATGATGATGAAGAAAATCTGGCAAAAGTAGAAGTAGGACTTCTGCCGGCTGGCAAAGCCGGATCTCTTACCGTTAACGGTGGCGAGGATCTGGTTATGTTTGAGAGTAGCGATAAGAAAGAAGCATCCTGGGTATTTGCAATGTTCTTAATGAGTGAATTCTCTCAGACAGCACAGGCTGTAGGCGGTGGACATCTGATCCCGACTGTAAAAACAATTGCCGAATCTGAAGAAGTACAAGCAGTACCGAATATGAGTACGTATATTGAACAGCTTGAGGGAGCTATATCCCGTACCCCATCTCCGGCATGGGAGAAAATTGCAGATAAACTCTCTGTAGCATTCCAGAGCGCAGTTCTTCATGAGGATACGGCACAGTCCGCACTCGATAAGATTGCTCCGGAACTGGATGCATTGCTTGCAGGTGAGGCATCATAATTCAAGAAAGATGAAACAAATTTCCACAGGCTTTCTTGCCTGTGGAAATTGTTTATAGGGCGATAAAAAGCAGCCCGGAAAGGTATCCGTTATGAAAAAACCTTTATCAGAAAGATTTTCCAAAGGTCTGAAACAATGGTTGGCCGTTTTGCCCTTCCTTGCCGTGGGAATGACCTTGTTTATTGTTTTTGTATTATATCCACAAATTAAGAATATTTATATTGCACTAACAAATTATAGCATTATGCCCGGTTCGGAAAATACATTTGTTGGAATAAGTAATTTTGCTAAAATGTTCAAAGATATTTCAACAAAAGGATCTGATGCCTATTTTTTCTGGATTGCATTTCGAAATAATATTTTAGCAGTTCTGGTTACAGTGCCAGGACAGTTGGTTCTTGGCCTGATCGTTGCCGTTTTGATTCATAACCTGAAAACAGGAAAAAATGTATATAAAGTACTCTTATATATTGCAGTTATTTGCGACTGGGTTGTTTTCTGTAATATCATTGATTATATTTTCCAGCCGGACGAAGGAAGTCTTGTAAACTACTGTCTGACTACCATCGGAATCTTAAAAGAGCCGGTAGCATGGCTGAAGAATACGTGGACAGGAAACTTTGTTATCTGGATCTGCTCAATCTGGAAGGGCTATGGTTGGGTTATGATCATTTACACTGCCGGTCTTCATGGAATCCCATCAGATCAGTATGAAGCTGCAACGATGGATGGAGCCAATGCGGTTCAGAAATTCTTCCACGTTACACTTCCTGGATTAAGAGGAACTACACTTTATCTACTGATTAATCTGATTAATGGTGCGATGAATATCTTTATTCAGGTATTCCTGTTAACGAAAGGAGATCCGCTCGGAACAACAGATGTAGTTATGGATTATATTTACCGGAGGGCTTTCAACTATTTCGATTTTGGGTATGCGGCCGCTTGTGGTATTGTCATGGGTATTGTTGTATTTGCTATTTCCATGGGACTGAAGAGATTCCTTCGCTATGGTGAAAATCTTTAAGGAGGAGAGCAGTAATGAAGAAAAAGAAAATAATCAGTCAGATCTGTATTCATGTGATTTTAGTAGCGTTGACAGCAATATGTCTTCTTCCTTTTTTGTCAATGATTTCGACTTCATTTATGAAGATAAAGGGTGTTCTGCCGAACGAGCCAATTTTATTTCCGAATTTTCCACTTTATCTGGAAAACTATGTAAAAGCGTGGACTGCAAACCATTTTCAGACATACTTTTTCAATACACTATACGTGTCTGCGGTAGGGCTTATCGTAAATCTGTTGATTTCGATCACGATGGCATATTCTTTCTCACGATTCCAGTTTCCAGGAAAGGAGCCTATTTTTAATGTGCTGTTGCTGACAATGATGATTCCGGCACAGCTGGCTATGATCTCTCAGTATACCGTTTTAAATGGATTGAACTTGATTGATACATACAAAGGAATTTGGCTGCTGTGGGGAGGCACTTGTGTAGCAGGAAACACCTTCTTCTATAGAGGTTTTTTTGAAGCAGTGCCGAAAGAGCTGGAAGAGTCCATGTACCTTGATGGTGCAACCAGGTTTCAGACCTTGTTACATTGCATTATTCCGTTAAGTAAACCGGCAATTGCAACACAGGCAGTATTGGCGTTCAATGGATACTGGTCGAACCTATTTGATATTCTTACCTTTACAAAATCGACAAACAAGAGAACACTTTCCGTTGCACTGCAACTGTTCCGTGGGCAGTATACGACGAACTATGGCCTGCTGTTTGCTGCCAGTGTTATTGTTATTATTCCGATTATTGTATTGTTTGTTATTTTCCAGAAACAGTTTATGCAGCAGGGCATTACAGACGGTTCCATAAAAGGATAATATCGGATTCTCTGCAAAATTTTAACCGGAGGTGAAGTATGATTACAACTAGAAAAAAACAGTCGTTTGGTATTGCAGCAGTTGAACTTGGTGCACCGGTTTCGGCAGTACCTTCCATTCCTGTGAATTTAGATGAATGGGAACATGCGGTGTTGATGGATACATTTTACAGCGCAGGTGGAAGAGAGACCATTTCGAGTACAAATCTACGGATGATGTGGGATCAGAAAAATCTGTATCTGTATCTGATTTGCTATGAAAAAGAGGCAAGGGTTTCCCGTCCGTCCGATGAAAACGTGCTGGAGACAGAATGGATGCTTCGCAAAGATAAGATAGAAATTGCATTGAGCAGCGGAAATTTTGGAGAGCGAGACTACGCAGTATTTTGTGCAGACACAGAGAAACAGGTGGGAGCCAGGACGGAAAAGGGAATGACCTATTTCGGCGGCGATAAAGCAATTTTAAATGATTACTTTACCGAAAAAAATGATGCGGTAAAAACAGAAATCCCATCATGGAAATATACATGCAAAATCGCTGTAGAAAAAAAATGTTGGCGTGTCATGTTTGGAATCCCATGGGATTTGTTCGGCGGATTTCCGGAAAAATATTTTAAGTTTCAGGTTTACCGGAAAAAGAATCAGACCAGTGAAGTGTTGGCTTTAAATCCGTTGGATTTAAATGCAAATTACGAGTCCAGATTTGATTTTGATCCGGAAAGCTTTATTGAGTGCACACCTGGAGGAACATCGCAGGTTATCTATTCCAACAGTGCTTGCGTGATTCTACCAGATGGAACGATGCATTGGCAGCGGCCGGCGACATTGGAATGGCCATCTACAAATGAGCGGGCTGAGATTCTGCATCTGCAGAAATCGCTGACACCGACAACACCGGATGAATTGCCAGATCGGATTATAACCGTACAAAGATGGCAGGATGTGTTAATGTTGGAAGGAATGGATTTCTTCCCAAATGCACGATGTGAAAACTCTTTTGATAAGGTGGATCCTTGGGTACAGAGACGTCTCTGTAACGAAGCACTTCGAAAAGGAGATACTGCGACAGCCTGCAGAGAACTGGACGTATTGATTGGTTATTTCCGAACGCTCACGGCATGGTGGTATGCAGATCATACACTTGGAGATGCAGACGAAGACAACTGGATTGGATTCACACATCTGAAAGCTGTTTCAGATCAGGGGAATAAGATCGTATTAAAGTACGAATATGGTTTGAACACCTGCGATGCCGTATTGATTCCACAGAATCGTGGTTTTCGCTTTTATACAAGAGAAAAAGGAGATTTTGACAGCGAAGCAGTTTCGTATACATTTTCAGAAATAGAGGGAAAATATCAGATCAAAACAGCACATTCTGTGATTGTGATTACAGCGGGAGATGATTGGAAAATCTGTGCAGATGAAAAATTTGTATTGGATGCAGATAACTTCAAGCTCTATGATTATGCAGGAAGCAAAGGTTTCGATGTGTGCCAACCACTTCAGGAAAGAGAAATGGTGTATGGATTCGGCGAACGATTTGATGCTGTAAACCAGAGAGGTCGGGTACTTTCTTTGTGGCACAGAGATGCATTTGAAGGTTGTAATTGTTCTATTGGAAATCAGTCTTACAAAAATGTATCATTTTTACACTCTACAAAAGGTTACTCTTTGTTTATTAACAGTTTTTACAGAATTAGAGCAGATATTGGAAGAGTCAGTAAAGGGCTTCGAATCACAACAGCAGGACCCAAAGCAGATATTTATGTTTTTACGGGAAGCGTCTTAGAAAACATGGAGGAATATACAGCCTTAACCGGAAAACCGTTGCTTCCGCCTGCGTGGGTGTTTGAACCGTGGGCCGGCGGTGGGGTAGGCAGATGGATGGACGGACCGACGCACGATGTAATCCAGGAGATGGAAGGTGTTGTGCGGAAGTTTAAAAATCTTGATATTCCACATTCCGGCCTGTATGCAGAGGGTGCTGGTTGGAAATGGGAAGACCATTACAACAAAGAAGAAATTTATAAGATTGCTACGTTTACAAAACAACAGAAGATGCGGGTTTTTTCCTGGCAGTTTTCACATCTGAATATGGAGCAGGCAAAGGAACTTCTGCCGAATTGTGCGGAAGAAGATCTGCCAATTACAAGAACGCCGGATTATCATGGAGAAAAAGTTCTTCCATGCGCTATTGATTTTTCACATCCAAGAGCAGAGGAACTTCTGGAAAATCAATGGCATGATCGAATGGATGCAGGTTTTGATGGAACTATGGTGGATTTCGGAGAAATCATTCCAGATGAAGCAGTGTTTTACGATGGTCGCACGGGAGATGAAATGCACAACGCATACGCGCTGGATTATACAAAAGCGTATCGAAAACTCTTTGAAAAATATAAAGGAGAGGATCACGTGCTGTTTTCAAGATCTGCGGCAGCGGGTGTTCAAAAGTATTCCTGTCAGTTTGGTGGAGACCAGCTTTCCAGTTTTAGAGGCCTGACTTATGCAATGAATGGAGGCCTGACACTGGCGGCTTCCGGTTTTCCGTTCTGGGGTGTTGATGCAGGAGGTTATTCAGGATTTGCAGATGAAGAAACGTATCTCCGTTGGACGGAATTTGCAGCTTTCTCACCGATTATGCGTTTCCATGGAGTGACCCCAAGAGAGCCGTGGGTTTACAGCCGATATGCAGTGTCTGTTTATAAATTTTATGCATGGCTAAGAGAAAATCTTCTGAAATATTCGGTTCATACAGCGGAAGAGGCACATAAAACAGGCATACCAATGATGAGACCGTTGCCAATGGTATTTCCTGAGGATAAAGAGGCTGTCTATTGGGAAGATGAATATTTTTATGGTTCAGATCTGTTAGTTGCTCCGGTTCATCAAGAAGGGGAAAAGAGGAGAATTTACTTCCCATCAGGAAGATGGATCAATTTGTTGGATTTCAGAAAGATGGTTGGTGGAAACCGAATTTTTCAGGTGGATGTTCCAATTGACAAAATTCCTGTTTACATTCGGGAAGGAGCGTGCATTCTGTCTGCTATGAATGGAGAATTGCAGCTTGGACAAAGCATGACATATGAAAAAAAGAATACAGTTCTTATGAGTCGGGCTTTAAATGAAACTTCAGGCAAACGGTATGCAGATGGAAAAGAAATTGAATACAATATTTTGGGCAAAACGGGTGAAGATTTCTTTATGCTTCGCCATGCATCCGAGACAGAATTTATTGTTCTTCTTGGTTTTGACAGAAAGCCAGAAAGTCTGGAGTTGAATGGAGTTTCTCTTTCAGAAGGTGCATCCTTGAATGCATTGAATTATGGCTCCGGTTGGTATTGGAGAGAGGATGCAGCAGTTGTTGTCAGTGTTCCGAAATTGGAAAAAACAGAAATCCATGTAATTCATAAAGAACAATAGTATCAAAATGACGAAGTGATCCCTGCGAAGATTCTTGAGAGAAAGTCCCGTCTTCGGTTTAATTTCGAAGAGGGGACTTTCTCAAAAACAAATGAAACATTTCATGGAAAGAGAGGGTGGAAGATGGAAAATACAGGGTTTTATGTAATACCTAATAAAACGCAGTATGAAATTGGGGAAAGAGTCTGGCTGGAAATAAAAAAAACAGGGCCGACGAAAGCAAATCACGTGAAAGTTTCATTGTTTACGTATCAGGGAGAAAATCTGAAAATGGAATGTACCCTGGAACAAGGAGTGTATATTCCACTTGCGGAAAGCATTTCAGAAAAAACGGGTGGATATCTGGTAAAAATAGAATTCTTTCAAAAGACTGAAAAACTAGGGAGCTGTTACACGGCATTCGATGTTGTAAATTGCTGGACAGAAGCTCCAAGATATGGATTTCTTAGCAGTTTTTCTGAGGAAGATAAACAAAAAGAAGAGTATCAGGAATTTTTCAGGGAAATGCACTTGAATGTGATTCAGTTTTATGACTGGATGTACCACCATGATGAGTTTTATCCGGAGAGTGATATTTATACAGATATCATGGGAAGAAAAGGTTCGATGACTGCTGTTGCGAAAAAAATCGAAGGAGTGCACGCTTGCGGTGCCAAGGCAATAGCATATGGCGCTGTTTACGGTGCAGAATCATTTCAGGAAGAACATCCGGAATGTAGCTATCGGTACGATAATGGAAAACCAATGATTTTCATTGACAAAATATGGTTGATGGATATTCACAGGGGAACGGCGTGGAGAAAACGGATTTTACAGGAATATGGAAAAGCGCTGGAAAAAGGTTTTGATGGCGTACATATGGATCAATACGGAGATCCGAAAGAGGCATTGATTCTGGAAAATGGAAAATATGTCATTCGTGATCTGGCAGATGATTTTGGCGATTTAATCAATGAAACAAAAGAAAAATACCCGGAAAAACAGTTCATTTTTAATGCAGTAAATAACTGGCCGGTAGATTCGGTAAAAAAGAGTCGCGAAGATTGTGTTTATATAGAAGTCTGGTCGCCAAATGATACTTATAGAGATCTATATTGTTTGATTGCGCATGCTCGGGGAACAAAGGATGAAAAGAGGGTGATTCTGGCAGCATATTTGAATCCGTTTAAAACAGAACCAGAAAAAAATTTGAATGGATCTACAGCGCAGCTTGCAATGGCAACAATTTTCGCTTCTGGCGGATACCATCTTCTATTGGGCGAGGAAGGAAGTGTTCTGACAGAGGCATATTATCCGGACAACTGCAGAATCGGGGAACATTCGTTCCGAAAAACCTTGAAAAAATATTATGATTTTATTACCGCGTACGGCGGACTTTTATTTCCGGAAAGTTGGACGGATCTGACAATGCAGTATGCAGGAGGAATCAATTCAGAATTTACATTCGAAAATGTTGATTGGTCACCGTATCCGGAAGCAGGAAAAGTATGGATTCAAATTTATAAGAGAGGACGAGAATTTTCAATACGATGTGTAAATTTTACGGGAATTTCGGACATGAATTGGAACAGAACACATGAGGAATTCCCACAGCGTGTAGAAAAGATAAAAGTGAAGGCAAAACTTCCGGGAGAAAAGAAACAAATATATGTTGTGACACCGGACGGTGAAATTCAGGAGCCAGAAGAAGTGTATTATAAAGTAAAACTAGGGGATGATCAAAGACAGAAAATTACATTTGAATTGGACAAATTATTGGTGTTTTCTGTTATATATCTGCATTTGGAATAGGATTCTGAGCGTAGGAAAAAAACAGGAGGGTTTTTACATGAGATTGAAATTAGATAAAAAAACAGGACCCCTTTACTGGTGTACCTATGAGAAACAGTTTACTGAAAATACTTTTATGCCAGAAGAACGGTTCAAAGAAAATATTGATTGGGTAGCAAAGGAATTTGTTCCATATGGATACGAGATGGTATGCACAGATGGATGGATCGAGGATTCTTTCTGCATCAATGAAAATGGATATCTAACTCGTCATCATGATTCATGGAAACATGATTGGAAATACTGGGCAGACTATCTGAATGAGAGAGGAATGGCTCTCGGCGTTTACTACAATCCGACCTGGATCAGCCCGGCAGCGGTAAAGAACAAAGAAATTTTGGTCAAAGGAACAAATATTCCGGTGCGGGAAATTACAGATTTGTCGTATGTTTATAATGGAGAAAATGAGAAAGAAATAACGGGGGATCGTTTTTCTTATCCAAATGGAGAAGATCGAGCATTGTATTGGGTGGATGTAGATCGTTCTGGAGCAAAAGAGTATGTGCAAGGATATGTAAAGTATTTTATTGACTGCCATGTAGCTATTTTGCGAATTGATTTTCTTTCCTGGTACGAAGATGGAATGGATAAAGGAAAGCAGATTGGCAGAAATCATGGATCAGCAAATTACCGAAAAGTTCTCGAATGGATCAAGGAAGCAGCAGGGGATCAGATAATGATCAGTCTTGTTATGCCGCATTTGAAAAACAATGGTGAGAATGAGTTTGGCATGGGACAGATGGCGCGTATTAACGAAGACTCCGGTACGGGAGGTTGGGATACTTTTAGTGATCGAAACAGAGGACTGCATTTTGATTATTGGTCTCAGTGCACGACAGCATTTGATGGCCTGATTTACTGGTCAAAAATTTTTGCTGACCACAACATGATCATGGATGCGGATATGCTTCGCCTGAATACCTTTGCAAATGATGAGGAGTGCAAATCGGCTGTATCGCTGGAACTGATTGCGGGAGCGCCGCTGGATATCGCAGATCAGTATGATACGATCAAAGATCGGGCATGGATTTATCAGAATGAGGAACTTCTTGCGTTGAATAAAAAAGAAATTTTATCCTTCCCATTATCAACGGATACCAAAAATCCGGACAGTACCATCTGGATTGGAAAAGAAGCAACAGGAGAGATTATTCTTTCCGTATTTAATAGAGATGCAGAAGAAAAAGAAGTAGAGATTGATTTTAAACAAGTGTTGTTGTGCAGAGCTGCCAGTGTCAGGGATCTTTGGATGCATGAAGATCTCGGAGAAATGAAGAGCTTTCATACCATGCTTCCGCCACATGGATGCCGGGTACTGAAGCTTTCGGAAAGGAGTTAGTATGAATCTGGCTGCTTTTTATCACAGTGGGATGTACCCGGAAATTTATGCACCGGATCGGTTTCATCTGAGATTTTCTTTCCGGGCAGCGAGTGGGGACATAGAAACGTGTACGTTGGTTTATTTTCATAAGAATCAGAGAGAAGAAACAACGAAAGAAGAAAGGATGTCAGAGCAGTACCACTTAGGAACATCGGTTGTCTATACGGCAGTGATTTCTTTTCAAAAGCCGGCGAGATATCTTCAATATTATTTTCGAGTGACGGGAAAAAACGGGGATACGTGTTGGTATAATGCGTGGGGAACAGTTGAAAAATGTCCGGATTCCGGCTTTTTCGAATATGCATATGCCAATAAGTGTATTGTAGAGTATATGCCACCCAAATGGAGTCAGGGAACGATTTACTACCAGATATTTCCAGAGCGCTTCCGCAAAGGAAATCCGTCTTATGCACCGGAGAATTGTGTGGCGTGGGGAAGTAAACCGACGGCTTCCAACTTTATGGGCGGAAATCTGGACGGAATCCGAAAATCGCTTAGCTATCTGGCAGAGCTTGGCATAGAATGTATTTACTTGAACCCGGTGTTTACATCTCCTTCAAATCATAAATACGATACGACGGATTACTATAAAGTAGATCCTCATTTTGGAATCAATGAAGATTTGCGAGTTCTGGTCAAAGAAGCACATGAAAAAAACATAAGGGTTATTTTAGATGCTGTGTTTAATCATACTGGAACAGATTTTTTTGCATTTGCGGATCTTTTAAAAAAGCAAGAAAAATCAGAATATCAGAGCTGGTATCATATTACTCGTTTTCCGGTAAGGGAAGAGGCAGACTGTTATGAATGTTTTTTTGGATTTGCTGGCATGCCAAAACTGAATACAGGAAACGAGAAGGTACAGGAGTATCTTTTGAATGTACTGGAATACTGGGTACGGGAAGTACAAGTGGATGGATATCGCTTTGATGTGATTGATGAAATTGATGAGAATTTTGTTCTCAAAATCAGAGACCGACTCAAACGTCTGAACCCGGAACTTGTTCTGATTGGTGAGACATGGGCAGAGGGAAAACGACTGCTGAATGGCTGTGAAATGGACAGTATTATGAATTATTCTTTCCGCCAGGCAATGCTGGACTTTTTTGCAGAACGGAGTATTAACGCCGAAACATTTGGCCATCGGTTGGAAACTGCATTGTCGCGACATCCTGATGAAACTAATATGGCTATGTTTAATGCATTGGACACACATGATACCAAGCGTTTTATCAACAGTTGTAGTCATCGGTTAGATTCCTTTAAACTTGGTGTTGTTGTGCAGATGATGTTTCCGGGTTCGCCGTCCATTTATTATGGGGACGAAGCAGGAATTGACGGAGAAAATGATCCGGACTGTCGAAAGTGTATGACGTGGCAAGAAAATCCGGGAGAAAAAGAGAGTTTCCGTTTTTATCAGAGACTGATTCAGTTTCGAAAAAAACATTCTGCCATACGAAACGGTTCGTTTACAACAGTTTTGGCAGATGGACGCGTATATGGTTTTGCGCGTGAAAATGAAACGGAGATAATAGAAATTTTTGTAAATGACAGTGATGACACAGTAGAGATTACAGTCGAAAACGCTAGATCAATTTTGATTTCAAAGGGAAATTTTTACATTGTGTGCAGAAAAAATGGAGAAATAATAGAAGAAATCTGCAGTTGAAAAAACTGCAGGAAAGGAGTTCTTTATGGGAAAACTGAAATTTGGGGTTTCATCAATTATTCTGGGAAAAGAACAGAAAACAGAGAATCTGAAATATGATTCTGTGGAGTGGGGAGAAGCGACTACGATACGGGATTTTTTCCGCGCGGGAGGAAATCCGTCTCCAGTTACACCAACAAGATGTAAACTTCTGTATACAGCAGAAAAGCTGTTTGTTTTGTTTGAAAACATGGAAGAAAAAAATTATCATATCTTGAAAGAGGAAAATACCGTTACAGAGCTAACAGTAAAGCGAAAAGATCAAGTAGAAGTTGCACTTTCAGGAAGAGAGTTTTCAAGAAGGGATTTTGCAGTTTTCACAGCAAAACGGGATGGCAGAAGCAGTGCTTTTGTAGAAAAAGGAATGACATATCTTAGCGGAGATCAGGCATATCTGGGAGAGGGAAAAGACCGGGGAGAAAAAACGGCAATTTCGAAAGAGCAGTATTCTGTAACAGTAGATATTCTGCAGGACAGATGGTACGCTTTATTTGCAATACCGTGGATGCTTTTTGGCGGAAAGCCGGAGAAAGAGAAGTCTTTTGATCTTCAAGTCTATCGAAAAAAACATCAGTCAAGTGAAGTTCTCTGCCCAACACCATTAGATCTGAATGTGAATTATTCGGATCGATTTGAATATGATCCAGAGACTTTTCTTGAGGTATCTTTTGGAGAAAAGGGGGAAACGAAAACGGAGAACGGCATTGTCTTTGTCATGCCGTCCGGAATTTGCCACTGGCAGAGACCAGGAGTGTTGGAAAAAACTAGTACGGAAGAACGGAGGGAAATTTATCAGCTACAAAAGAGTGTGGAACCAACAACGAGAGAAAATCTGACAGATAGAATCCGAATTGCACAGCGCTGGCAGGACAGTCTGACATTGGAGGGCTTTGACTTTTTCTTTAACCAGGAAGTTGCAAATCCATGGAAGCCTATGGACCCATGGGTAGAAAAGCGTTTAGTGAATGAGCGGTTAAGAGAAAACCGATGGGAGGAAGCGGCTGCTGAGCTGGATCGTTATCTCACGTTTTTAAGAACTTGCAGTGCATGGTGGTATGCGGATCATAGCTTTGGAAACCAGGATCTGGAAAAATGGACATCATGTAGTGAAATTGGACATGTTCTGGAAACCAAAGATCATGTAACGATTTGTGTTGAATCAAAAGAGAGAACATGGGAGCTCATGATTTATCCTGTGGTCGGTGGTTTCCGAATGGTCTCTGGAAAGAAAGGCTTCTTTGATGGACAGCCGGAAGCATTTTCTGTGGAAGAATCAGAGCATGCATATATAATCAGAAGCAAAGAGCATGAGATGATACTCCAGAAAGAAACACTGGAAATTTTTATTGATAGAAAAGCAATCACAAATCTGAAAAATATTTCGTTTATATTTGAAAAGGAAAGTGTTTCGGCTTCTCGAATTCGATTTTCAATTCGTGAAAACAGTGCCATTTATGGATTTGGAGAGCGTTTTGACAGCGTGAACCAGTATGGAAAAACCGTTGCACTGTGGCAGAGAGATGCTTGTGAGGGATGTCTTGCATCTATTGGAAATCAGGCGTATAAAAACATTCCATTGGTGCACACAAGTGATGGTTTCAGCTTTTTTGCAAATACTTCATATCGGATGCGGATGGATGTGGGAGATGCTGTGCAAGACTATCTTTCGGTGGAAGCACTTGGAGATGTTTTTGATTTTTATATTTGGAGCGGAACACCGCGTGAGGCGTTGACTGCTTACGGAACGCTCACAGGGCTTCCGATTTTCCCACCGGAATGGGTATTTGAACCATGGGCTGGCGGTGGCGGCGGAAGATGGAGAAACGGTCCGTTACAGGATATTGCGCTGGAGCAGATGGCGGCAATGAAAAAGTTCCATGAACTCGATATTCCGCATTCCGGCTTTTATGCAGAAGGAGCAGGAGCTACCTTTTTTGGAGAATATAAAAAAGAGGAATTATACAAAGTTGTATCATTTGGAGAACGTCATGGATTCAAAGTATTTTCCTGGCAGTTCCCTAATATGACGCAGGAATTGGCGCAGGAATTATTGCCGGAATGCCCGAAGGAGGAGCTTCCGATTACGAGAAATGAAAATGATGAGGAAGAAAAACTTCCGGTTTATATCGATTTCTCTCATCCGCGTGCGAAAGAACTTCTGGCAGCACAGTGGAAGGATCGTCTGGATGCAGGTATTCGTGGAAGTATGGTTGATTTTGGAGATGTTGTACCGGACGAGGCAGTTTTTTATGATGGAAGACACGGCGATGAGATGCATAACGCGTATGCCTATCAGTATGCGAAAAACTATAGAGAGTTATTTGAACAAAAATATGGAGATGATCATGTCCTTTATACAAGAGGTGCAGCACCCGGATCTCAACACTTTGCGTGTCAGTTCGGCGGGGATCAGCTGACCAGCTTTCAGGGACTGAAATATGCGATTGCGGGAGGTCTTTCGGCAGCTGCTTCTGGACTTCCATTCTGGGGTGTTGATGCGGGAGGTTATGATGGATTCCCGGATCAGGAAACATATCTCCGGTGGACAGAGTATGCTGCATTTTGTCCATTGATGCGTTTCCATGGAACGGAGCCGAGAGAGCCGTGGGAATACGATGCTTTTACCGTGAAAGTTTATCGTTATTATGCGTGGCTGCGGGAAAATCTTCGTCCATATATTGTAAGTGTAGCAGCAGAAGCTCATAAATTGGGAATACCGATGATGCGTCCGCTTGCGATGATATATCCAGAAGATCAGGAAGCAACAAAGGTGTGGGACGAATATCTTTTCGGAGAAAATCTTCTGGTTGCGCCGGTTTCTGATGAAACAGAAGAGCGGGAAATCTATTTTCCTAAGGGACGGTGGATTAGTCTGTGGAATTTAAATGATGAAATTTCCGGTCCGGTGCAGAGGAGCGTTGAGGTGCCAATTGATAAAATACCGGTGTACATTCGAGAAGGAAGTTTTCTTCCACTTCGACTGAATGAGAATCTGAAACTTGGAGAAAGCATGAGCGAATCGGAAACAGAAATGATTTTGGCTGTGGTGCCGCAGAATGACAGCATCGTAAAAGAAACATTGTATGAGAGATCCGGTGCCAAAACATGTTGTGGCATGGAAAAAAATGGCGAAACTATACAGCTCCAAATTTCAGGAAGAACAGCAGAGCTTTATGTAATGCTGGCGGGAATTCATTGGAAAAATACAGAAGCTGTCGTAAACGGAAGAACATTAACAAAAGTGACTGCGAGAGAAGGTCTGTATTTCACGGAAGGTTATCTGGAGTTGGAAGAGGGTATCTTGGTGAAGATTAATCCATCTGCCGAATCTGTGATAAAAATACAAAAAAAATAAGATAAACATTAAGGAAAATCTGATAAACAGTAGGGTGAGAACAGAACATATAAGTCGCTGATTTGAAATCGGAACCCTTTTGTTTGGGATACATTGGTCTTGGCGTAAAACAAAAAATGTGCGTTACCATCGCTTGAATGTAAAAGGTGGAACTCGTTCCTATAGCTACCAGAGTTCACAGGTTTGTGGACTAATGAAAAGCAAATTTTTAATTGTAAAAGTAACAGGTTTTTCCAAGATAACTTAATGATTATGAAAAGGGCTGAACATTCGCTGTACAGCCCTTTTCGATTCGTAAAAAATTTACCGTTCTTTCTTCAACTCAAACACCAGCGCAATCGGTGCGGAGCCTCGTCTGTATCCTGCCGGGACGGTTATACAAAGGCCGCCTTCAACTTCTTTAAACGCAGCAGTTTCTCCGTTTTCCACCATACGGATCTCCGAAATTTTCGCCTCGGTATACGGTACGAAAATTTCCGCCTCTACCGATTCCTGTACCGTCGGATACAGTCGGAACACATAGACGGAATCTCCTTTCTGTGTGAACGAAAGGGTTCCGCTCTGGTACGGCGCGCAGACGCGGGTTCCGTAGATGGCATCGCCGAAGGTTTTCATCCACTGGCCAAAACCGTTCAGGCTGTCCCAGGCATCGACCGGGATGCGACCGTCCGGCTGTGGGCTGACGTTCAGTGCCATGTTGCCGCCTTTGGCAACGATGTTGACAAGCAGGCCGACAAGCTCACGCGGAGATTTATAATGGTCGCCGTATTCGTATGTAAAGTCAACGCCGAGGGTAAGACAGCTTTCCCACGGAACGTTCAGCGGTTCTTCCGGAATGCAGAGCTCCGGTGTCACGTAGTTTTCGTAAGCACCGCCGATTGTACGGTCAACGGAGAGAATCCACGGCTGAATTTTACGTGCTTCCGCAACGATCTTTCCAAGCTCAATATCCTGGCCGTTGCTCTCAGAGACCCAGCCCGCGTCGAACCAGAGAATATCCAGCTTACCGTAATTCTCGCAGAGCTCCAGAACCTGATTTTTCGTATATTCTTTAAAACGGTTCCACACTTCCGGATATTCCTTTGGATCGTAGGAAGGTCCGCGGGATGTCAGACCATCTTTTCTCAGATCTTCTTTCCAGTAGTCCGGGCAGTGCCAGTCGGCTTTGGAAAAATAAGCACCGATACCGATACCTTTTGCGCGAAATGCATCAAACATAGATTTTACAATATCCGCATTTTTATGTTCATGGAACGGGCAGTCCTCTGCAGTTGTTTTATAATCTGTATATTTGGTATCCCAGAGGCAGAATCCGTCGTGATGCTTTGTGGTCAGAAGAAGATAACGGAATCCGCAGTCCTCTGCCATCTGCGCCCATTCCTCCGGCTGAAAGCGGACCGGATTAAACGAACGATTCAGGCTGAAATACTGTTTTTTGAAGGTTTCGCCGTCCGTCCAGTTTACCTGGTGGCGGGACCAGTCGGAATCCTTGTCGCTTAATGCCCAGGAAGCAACCATGCCGGGCTGGCAGTACAATCCAAAATGCATCATCAGCGCAAGCTTCTGGTCCCGGAACCATTCGAGCTGCTGCAGAACAGCCGGATCGGTCGGACGCACATACATTTCAGCGGCGCTGTAGTTGTGGACACCCTGGGAAACAATTTCCTGTTCCGGATCAGCAGGCGCTTCGTTGCCTGGGATATCGATAATCGGTTCCGTTGTTCTGTTTTGATCTTCTTGTTCTAAGTTCTCTGTGCTCATAAGAGAGTCTCCTTCTCGTCAAAATGAAATTCACACCAATACTCGAAAATACAGCCAGAACCCGTAAAGAGCCGGTTTTGACACTACAATAAAAAACCGCGGCGACCCGATGACGTGCAGGCGGCCGCGGATCGGACAGGAATCCTGTCCTCGAGATAGTGTGTGTACGGACTCCCGACACCGGGGTATCCGTCTGTGTTGTCTATAGAATACCATATAAATGTTAAAAAGTCACCCTTTAATTTTAAACAAAATGTTCATAAAAAATCGGTAAAAGTGAACAAAAAGGATCGCGGAAAAATCTGAAAAAATAACCCCCACAGGGGCTTGCAGGACGAATTTTAGCGTAGTAAAGTAAAAAAAGAAAAAAACAGAAAACGAAAAGGAGGAGAACATTATGCATATGGCTGATGCGCTGGTTGCGCCTGCAGTGGCTGCAACAATGTATGTCTGTTCCGGCGGAGCAGCTGGTTTTTCTGTAAAAAAAGTACGCCTGGAGAGCGACCCGAAAAAGATCCCGGTGATGGGAGTGATGGGTGCGTTTGTCTTTGCGGCGCAGATGATTAACTTTACAATTCCAGGCACAGGCTCGAGTGGTCATCTCTGCGGCGGTATGATGCTGACCGCGTTGCTCGGACCGTATGCCGCGTTTTTAACAATGATCGGTGTGCTGCTGATCCAGTGTCTGCTGTTTGCGGACGGCGGTCTTCTGGCGCTCGGGTGCAACATCTGGAATATGGCGTTTTATGGGTGCTTTCTCGGCTATTTCCTGTTCTGGCGTCCGATGATGAAAAAGGGAATGTCGCGCGGAAAGATTGTAGGTGCTTCCATCCTTGGGTGCGTGGTGACGCTGCAGCTTGGTGCTTTCAGTGTGGCGCTGGAAACACTTGCATCCGGTATTACGGATCTGCCGTTTTCTGTATTTGTGGCAACAATGCAGCCGATTCATCTCGCGATTGGTCTTGTAGAAGGCCTGATTACAGCGGCCGTTCTGCTGTTCGTCTATGAAGCGCGTCCGGAGATGCTTTCGTGCAGCGAAGAAAGGGCAAAGAGCCGCTTTTCTTTCAAGAAGACAATTGCGATCTTAGGAATCGCAGCACTGGTGATCGGCGGAGCCGTTTCTCTTGCGGCATCCTCCAATCCGGATGGACTTGAGTGGTCTATGGAGCGTCTGACTGGTTCGACGGAACTGGAAAATGACGGAACCGGCGCACATGCAGCGGCGGAAGAAATTCAGGAAAAAACGGCACTTCTGCCGGACTATGGGTTTAAAAATTCCGATTCCACATTTGGAACCAGCTTTTCCGGAATTGCGGGATCCGCAGTCGTTCTTGTTGTCTGTGTCGGTGCATGCTATGCATTCCGCTTCTTTAAAAAGAAAAAGTCATAAGCTGCACGGAACAGGAGAAAGAAATGAATAAACTTGGCAATGCGCTATATGAAATCCATCATATGGATATGCTTGCGGCGAAGGACCAGTGGGTGAACAGGCTTCATCCACTGGTTAAACTTGTTTTAACGATTGTTTTTCTGACCGTAACCATGTCCTTTCAAAAATACGATCTGACCGGCCTGCTGCGCATGGGAATTTATCCGATTGTACTCTTTATCGTCGGCGAAATTTCATTCCGCGACAGTATCCGGCGGCTTCGGATTGTCCTGCCGCTTGTCTGCTTTGTGGGGCTGTTTAATCCGATTTTTGACCGTCAGGTAATCGGGTATATTGGTACCGTTCCGCTGACAGCAGGGATGCTTTCCATGGTGACGCTGATGATCAAAGGCATTTACAGCGTACTGGCGGCGTATCTTCTGATTGCGACAACATCCATCGAAAAAATCTGTTATGCACTGCGTCTGCTTCACATCCCTGCCATTCTGGTGACACAGGTGCTGCTGACGTACCGCTATGTTACAGTGCTTCTTGAGGAGGCAAACCGCATGACCCAGGCGTACAGTCTGCGCGCGCCGAATCAGAAGGGTGTTCATTTCAAGGTATGGGGAACACTTGCCGGCCAGCTGCTTCTGCGTAGCATGGACCGCGCAAATGAGGTGTATGAAAGCATGACTTTGCGCGGCTATCGGGGAGAATTTTACTATACAGCGAAGGAGCCGTGCAAAGCGAAGGACTGGCTGTATCTGGGTGTGTGGCTTGCACTTTTTGCCGTGCTGAAAGTAACGGGATGAAGCGCTGCGTGGGAAGACGTCTATTTGCAACAAGTCGGAAGAAAGAGAAAAGCAACCTGGTGCAGCTGCCTGCACGCGAGAAGAGGAAAGAATTGTCGGGAGATATCAAAAATGAGCCATATTCACATCAATTTCGAACATGTTAACTATTCTTACGAAAAAACAGTCCCGATTCTGCAGGACATCACATTTACCGCACATGAAAATGACAGCATCGGGCTGATTGGAGCGAACGGTGTCGGGAAATCCACGCTGCTGAAATTGCTGGTCGGGCTGAATCCGGATTACGAAGGCAGTATCCGTGTAGAGGAGATGCCGGTTGTAAAGGAGATGCTTCCGAAGGTGCGCGAGAAAATCGGCTACGTCTTTCAGGATTCGGACAGTCAGCTGTTTATGTCGACGGTATTCGAGGACGTGGCATTTGCACCACGCAATTACGGACTGCCGGAAGCAGAAGTGGAACAACGTGTCAGCCATGCATTGGAACAGATTCACATCGGGCATTTACGGGACAAGCAGATTTATAAGCTGTCGGGCGGTGAGAAAAAGATGGCATCGATCGCCACGATCCTCGCAATGACACCGGATATCATTCTGATGGATGAACCATCGATTGCACTCGATCCAAAAAACCGTAGAACGTTAATTCATATACTGAACGATTTTGAACATCTGAAAATCATCGCATCGCATGATCTCGATATGATTCTGGAAACCTGCAATCGCGTGATTCTGATGGCCGGCGGACGGATTGTCTGCGACGGGGATACGAAAGAAATATTGACAAACAAAGAGCTTCTTGAGGCAAACGGACTGGAGCTGCCGTTTTGCCTGCAGAAGCCGGTGTGGTAGAAAATTTTGCGGAAGAAAGTGATGAAACACACACGTTGTGGATTTCTCGCGGTGATGGTAGTAATGGCGGGAATCGGAAAAAGTTCGCGTGGACATGGACGTTGGTTCGCTGTCCGTGAAGGTGGATGTACTGTAGGATCAGGACGTGTTGCTACAATCATCGAGTAATACAATCTGAATATAGATTTGTTATCGCAAGATAACGTTGTGTCCAAACGTAAGATACCCGTAGAACTTCGGTTTTACGGGTATCTTATGTTGTGCGGAAAGAACCTATTTTGCGTTTACAGAAAGAGCATATAAAATTTATGTAAGAAAGAGTCTGTCCGCAGGAGTTGCGGTCAGCAGTTTGTAAAGGCTGGTGTTATTCTTCAGATATATCATAGTCAATGGATACATCAGAAAATTTTGTATCCCAAATGGCTTCTTCAATGGCTTGCAAACACTCATCTGTATGTTTGGAAATATCTTGCCCCCAGAAGTGAAGAACCGTATAGCCCAGGAATAGAAGTTTTTTATCATTTTCATAATCACGATTACGGTTTCGCTCGATTTTTTTGATCCAAAAGTCTGGATTTTTTCCCTTTTCAAGTCGGAGCTTGAGAATCTCCCAATCCTTTCCGTGAAAAAATTCACTATCGCAAAAAATAGCAATTTTATATTTGGTAAGAACAATGTCGGGAGAACCAGGGAGAGTTTTATAATTTTTGCGATATCGATAACCTTTATGCCATAGAGCTTTACGGAGTAAGAGTTCGATGGAAGTATCTTTACTGTGAATCTTACGCATATTGTTTGAAACAGTAGCGGAATCACGCGACATATAGGAACCTTCTTTCTACCTGAACAGATGAGAAGATGTTGGGGTCAAAAGTTTTTTGCCCCCTTTGATACCAGATTGCTACGTGCTTTGCACTCCCTAATATCATGAGAATATATTATCAAAAAATAGGAGAAATAGCAAATGGGTTAAGAAATACACAAGAGAAAATCTAACGATATAGTGAGAAAATTGCTTGTTGCTGATCGCGGTATATGGTAAAATATGAGCTGTACTATTTTGAGTTTGGAGGAATTTTAATGGCGATTTGTTATGATAAATTATGGAAATTACTGATAGATAAAAAAATGAACCGCACAGAATTGAAGGAAGCGTCAGGAATAAGTTTTAATGTGTTAGCTCGATTAGGAAAGAATGAGCCAGTTTCATTTGAATCAATAGAAAAAATATGTTTTACATTGAATTGCAAGATAGAAGATGTTGTAGAGATACAAAAAGAAGAACCACTACAAATCGATAGTGATGCATTTACAACCATAGAACTGTTTGCCGGAGCTGGCGGTTTGGCTTTAGGGGTAGAAAAAGCTGGATTTGAACCATTGGGACTAATAGAGTTTGATAAAGATGCTGCGGAATCTTTGAAAACTAATAGGCCGAACTGGAGAGTTATTCATGATGATATAGCTAATATATCTTGTTTGGATTTGGAAGAGTATTTTGGCATAAAAAAAAGAGAACTGGATTTATTATCGGGAGGGGCACCGTGTCAGGCGTTTTCCTATGCTGGAAAAAGATTAGGACTTGAAGATGCAAGGGGAACACTTTTTTATCATTATGCAACATTTTTACAGAAATTACAGCCAAAGATGTTTTTATTTGAAAACGTGCGAGGATTGTTGACTCACGATAAGGGAAGAACATATGCAACGATAACAAATATTTTTGAACAGGCAGGTTATACCATTCAGAAAAAGGTTTTAAATGCGTGGGATTTTGGTGTGCCGCAGAAAAGAGAAAGACTAATCACTGTTGGAATTAGAAATGATTTAGTGGGAAAAGTTTCATTCTTATTTCCAAAAGAACATGAGTATAAGCCTGTTCTGAGAGACGTTTTGTTGGATTGCCCAGAAGGACCAGGAGTACCATACGGAGAAAATAAAAGGAAAATATTTGAATTAGTTCCACCTGGAGGATATTGGAGAGATATTGATCCGGAGATTGCAAAAGCATATATGAAAAGCTGCTGGGAGATGGAAGGCGGAAGAACAGGAATTCTTAGGAGAATGAGTCTGGATGAACCATCATTGACGGTATTAACTTCACCATCTCAGAAGCAAACAGAAAGATGTCATCCATTGGAAGCAAGACCATTTACAGTACGTGAGAATGCAAGATGTCAAACATTTCCAGATGAATGGCAGTTTTGTGGAAGTGTTCAATCTCAATATAAACAGGTTGGAAATGCTGTTCCCGTCAACTTAGCATATGAAATTGGGTTGGAAATACATAAATCATTAGAGGGGATAAAATAAATGGCGTGGAATTTAGATTTTATATCGAAAGAAGATTTTAAAAAGCATGTGCGTGCAACGATTATGAAATATGGAGAAAAGCTGGAATCGTATGATTTGAAGCGATTCAACAGTAACCTGATTGATCCGATCAAGCTGATTTTTGATAAATCAGTGTATCGTACAAGCTGGGAAGAAATTGTAAATAATGAAACTTTCCGGCAGAGAGATAAGTCTAATAATAATGATATAGGATATTTTCATCAGAATATTTTTTCTTATTTCAAAGGTTGCGAAGTCCCACAGGCAGGTTGGGATGTTATTTACAGAAATCCAGATGGAATACAAATGCCAGATGGAGATATTGTACATACAATATATGTGGAAATGAAGAATAAACACAATACTATGAATTCTGCATCATCTGCAAAAACATATATAAAAATGCAGGGACAGATTCTGGAAGATGATGATTGTGCTTGCTTGTTGGTAGAAGCAATTGCTAAGAAATCACAGAATATAAAATGGTCAACAAAAGTTGATGGGAAGAACGTGCAGCATAGATTGATTCGCCGTGTAAGTATGGATCAGTTTTATGCAATTCTCACTGGTGAAGAAGATGCATTTTATAAGATGTGTATGGCATTGCCGGAGGTAATTAATTCTGTTGTAAATGAAGAAGGCGGTGTTAAAGTGCCACACGATACAGTTATTGATGAATTGAGAAAAGTGGCATCGTTATATGGTGATGAAAACGGCGAGTTGCCTATGGCAATGGCTGTATATATGCTTGGATTCAATACGTATATGGGATTTGGGGATAAAATCCGTGGAGAATTAGGAGAAGATAAAGAGGGAATGCTGAAACGGATTTATGAATATGTGAAACGATTAAAATAGAACTGAAGAATGAAAATAGATAATATACGAAGGAAAAATATGGACAAAGAAATTGATACTATAAAAAACATGAAAGAAAACGGTGCATTTAAGAAATATATTGAGTATATAGTATTCCCTTATTATAAAAATTTAGTTCCAGGAACGAAAATTAATCTGGAATTTCCAATAACAATATTGGTAGGGAAGAATGGATCAGGAAAAAGTTCAACTTTACATGCTTTATATGGTGCGCCTTATTGGAAATCATGTGCAGATTTCTGGTTTTCTACAGAAGTAGATCCAATAGAAGAAACTGGTGGAGAGGGGAAAAATAGGTTTTTCTATGGCTATAAGGAAGATAAACAATCAGAAATAAAAGAAGTAATGAAAACTCGTATGCGAAGAGGATCTAAAACAAAAGAAGAAGATCCCGATTATTGGGAAACCTCAAAACCAATAAAAAAGGATGGGATGACTGCACAAACAAGAAACGATCCTGTAAAGAAGGAAGTTGTATATTTAGATTTTAGAGCAGAAGTAAGTGCATTTGATAAAATATTCCATTTTGCAAAAGGAGACATTTCGGGTAAAAAGGATCTTCTAAGAAAACGTTCGAAATATTTGAATAGGCTGTTTAATGGAGAAGCAATGCGTTTTCCAGGGGCTCCAGATGAAAAAGTGGGTGTTGTTAAAGAACTAAATGATGAAATGAAAAAGAAAATCAGTTCTATCCTGGGTAAAGAGTATGTAAGCATTAAAGTCGCTGAACATTCATTGTTTAAAAATCCAGGTACATCAATTTATGTAAAAACAAAACTATCATCAAGATATTCAGAAGCTAATGCGGGAAGTGGAGAAGTTGCTGTAATTCAGTTGGTAAAAAAGATTGAAGAAGCACAAGAATATAGTTTGATTCTTCTGGATGAGCCAGAAGTCTCGATTCACCCGGGAGCACAGGAAAAACTAAAAGAATATTTACTAGAAGTAACAAAGAGAAAAAAATTACAGGTAATTATATCTTCACATTCGCCTATATTGATTAGAGACATGCCATCAGAAGCGATTAAATTGTATGTTACAAATTCGCAGGGAAGATTTGAAGTAAAAGAAAATGTTGATTATAGAGAAGCATTTTATGATCTGGAAGATTGTGTATCTGATAAGAAAATAATATTCTGTGAAGATTTTGCAGCGAAAAATATTGTAGAGCAAGTATTGAAAAGAATGGATAAAACTCAATATTTTGATGTGGAATTTAATCCGGGTGGTGAAAAAACATTACTTACAAAATATTTACCAACATTTGTTACACATGATTTCTTTAAAGAAAGAGTATTTTTGGTATTAGATGGTGATATGCAGATGAATTACGTTTATAATGCAGATGAATTGACTGTGAAACAAGAAAAAGATGTTTCATATATGAAAGAATGTGTGAAAAAAGCATATGGAGTAGATATTCAAGCATATGTTGATGGTGGAAATGGTGGAAAACGAGAAGATCAGGAGATTGATGCATACAAAGAGTACCTTAAATATTATACGGATAGTGTGTTTTACTTGCCAAACCAATCTATACCAGAAAAAATTTTACTGGAATCGCAATATGTAAAGCAGCAATATCCAAGTATAGTGAACGAAAAGGTGGATGTTACGAATGACAATGCGAAAAAAATATTTGCGACCATTTCAGAAGCAGATTATGGAAATGAAGAGCATATAAATGATCTTATACAAAAGCTGGCATATAAATGGAGTATGGAAGATAGCTCAAATAAGAAAAAAGTGGAAGAAATTGTAAATGAAATATATAAGAAATAAATATAGAGGTGGTAACATTTATGAAATTCAAAGCGATTGATCTGTTTTGCGGAGCAGGTGGACTATCGACAGGATTGAAGAAAAGTGGATTCAGATTATGCTTGGGTGTAGATATTGATGAAAAAGCTTTGAAAACATATAAATGTAATTTGAAACGCACTAAAGTATTGAGAGAAGACATAAAAAAAGTTACTGGAGAAAAAATAACCGAATTGACTGGAATAAACAGGCATGATAATTTTTTACTTGCAGGCTGTCCGCCATGTCAGGGCTTTTCGAGTTTAGGAAAAAGAGATGCAAATGATGAAAAGAATGAATTAGTGTATGAATATATTAGAATTATAAATGAATTGGAACCTTCCTTTATTTTAATGGAGAATGTTCCAGGAATGTCTACTGGAGTTGGTAAAGAAATATTTAAAAAAGTAGTAAAAAAATTAGAAGAAAATTATCATGTTGAGTATGCTACGTTAAATGCTGCGGATTTTGGTGTGCCACAAATACGAAAACGCTTGGTGTTGCATGGAATACGCAATGACGTATATGATAATTTAGGATTAGATAAAGAAAAACAAAAAATATTACCGAAACCTACACATTCTAAAGAAAAAAAGAAAGGGTATAGAGAATGGGTAACTGTTCGAAAAACAATATTCGATTTGCCATTATTAGGGGCTGGGGAAAGTTATGATGATGGTATAATAAAAAATCATAAAGCACGTAGTTTATCAGAAACAAATATTGAGCGGTTGCAAGAAATCCGACTTCATGGGGGAAATCGTGAAATGATTTCGGAAGAATTACAACTTGAATGTCATAAAAAGGAAAATGTATCGTACACAGACACATATGGAATTATAGATCCAGACAAGCCAGCACCTACAATTACTTCTGGCTGTACTATCATTTCAAAAGGGCGTTATTGTCACCCAACACAAAATAGAGGATTGTCTATACGTGAAGCAGCAAGACTACAATCTTTTGATGACAAATTTGAATTTCAGGGAAATATGGGTGAAATGAGTTTGCAAATAGGAAATGCGGTTCCTCCTAAATTAGCACAAGCAAGCGGAAAGGTTATTATAAATTATATGGGATTATATGAAGATTATTTGGAAGCCCAGACAAAGAGTAAGATAACACCATGATAATAAAATTTCCAAAAACCATACAGACACAGCGGAAAATCTGGATTTTTCCCCGTGAATCACATGAAAAATCACTATTTGCACACCGCAATACACTGGTCTGATATCGTGAAGGTGGACGTACTGTAGGATCAGGACGTGTTGCTACAATCCTTCATTGAGCAATGACTGATTGTGCGAAAAATGTAGAGTACCGCAAGGTACATTGTTTTCAAACACAAGATGGGTCTGTCATATGAGCAAATATTTTTGCTGATATGCTCCCTTCCTGGGGATAAATAAAAATTTGTCCCCCAGGAAGGGAGCATATTTTACTTACAGGAAACTTCGTTGGATTTTCCTGTAAGTAAAAAGCCCTCTGGGCAGGATCGCACTATAACGGAGGGGAATTATGTCGCAGGTGCTTCCTTTGTCCAAAAGCCCATTTTTGTGGGTTGACAAATGTTCAAATTAGAACTAAAATACAAAAAGTTCAAAATGGAACAAGAAGAAGGTGGAAGCATGTTTGATGAACAGTGGCAGTTTGCCGTGGAAGTAGAGCGGAAATATGCACAGTACCGCAAAAAGGTGATGATGCGTTATCGTTTGTCTGCAGCAGAAGTAGATATTTTGTTGTTTCTTGCAAATAACAGTCAGTTTGATCTTGCAACAGACATTGTACGTGTGCGGAAAATGCAGAAATCACACGTTTCGCTGGCCGTGAACGGGTTATGTGAAAAAGGCTACCTGCGAAAAGAGGGCGATACAGCAGACCGGAAGAAAGTGCATTTGAAGCTGGAACCTGCTGCGGCAGAATGCGTTTGTTATGGGCAGAAATGTCAGAGGGAATTTGGAGAATCTCTGTTTTGCGGAATTTCAGAGGAAGATAAAAAAGAATTTATGCGGCTCTGTGAGCTGATCCGGAAAAATGTAATCGGGAAATAAAAGGGAGAAAGAAGGAAAGTTATGACTATCACAGAATTAATCGTATGTATTGTGGCCGGCCTCGGTGCCGGCCTTGGAACGGGTCTTGCGGGACTTTCTGCGGCGGCGGTCGTTTCGCCTATGCTGATCACATTTCTGCATATGCCGGCGTACCAGGCAATCGGAATTGCGCTTGCATCGGATGTTCTTGCATCGGGAGTCAGCGCATGGACATATAAGAAAAACAAAAACATCGACATCCGTCACGGTGTGATTATGCTGATCTCCGTATTGATTTTTACACTGGTCGGAAGCTTCGTTTCCTCCCTTGTGCCAAACGGAACAATGGGCGGATTTTCAAAAGGTATGACACTGCTTGTCGGACTCAAATTTATTATTCGCCCGATCATGACAACGAAGGAAGTACAGGCAAACAAATCCGAGGAACAGAAAATCCGGCAGTCCATTCTTTGCGGCGTGTTGATTGGCTTCATCTGCGGTTTCGTCGGTGCCGGGGGCGGTATGATGCTGCTTCTGGTGCTTACAAGTGTGCTTGGCTATGAGTTAAAAACGGCGGTTGGAACGAGCGTTTTTATCATGACCTTTACTGCGCTGACCGGAGCTGTTTCACATTTCTATATCGGCGGAAAACCGAATCTTCCGATTATGATTGCCTGTGTGATCAGCACACTGGTGTTCGCGCAGCTTGGAGCAAAATGGGCGAACAGCGCAAACGTAAAAATGCTGAATCGCGTAACCGGAATCCTGCTGTGCGTGCTGGGAATGGTGATGCTGTTCTTCTGAAAAAATCCTGTCCGATACAAAACCGGACAGGATTTTTTCTTACTATGAAAGCATGCAAATCAGGTTCTCATCGCTCCGTCCACGGAAAGAATTTCACCCGTTATATAGGAAGCCATGTCGCTTGCCAGGAAGAGAAATGCATTTGCGATATCTTCTGCCTCGCCGATTCTTCGAAGCGGGATGTGGCTGATCAGAGGATCGATCATTTCCTTCGGAAGTGCTGCAACCATATCAGTTCTGGTGATACCGGGGGCAACGGCGTTCACGCGGATGTGAAACGGTCCGAGTTCTCTTGCAAGTGACCAGGTGAGACCATTGACAGCATATTTGCTGGACGGATAGGCAACGCCGCCTGGCTGGCCACAGATGCTGACCATAGAGCTGGTGTTCAGAATACATCCGCCGCCCTGCTCTTTCATGATAGCAGCGACCGGCAGGATTCCGTTCATCATGGCGTTCACATTCAGATCCATTACGTTGGCGAAATGTTCTGCGGTGTATTTGTCGAGCGGTGTGCTGTCGGAAACGCCGGCATTGTTTACGAGAATATCAATTCTTCCGTATTTTTCCTTGATTTTAGCAATCTCATCTGCCATGGCGGCCGCATCGGTCAGCTTTGGCCATGCGCCGGAAACGTCCCAGTCCGGGTTTTCTTCTTTCAGGGAAGCAACCGCTTTTACAACGGTCTCCTCGCGGGAGCCAAAAAGTACAACTTTCGCGCCGTTCTGTAAAAATTTTTGAACAATGGCATAGCCGATTCCCCTGGTTCCACCGGTAACAACTGCTATTTTATTCTGTAACATAAAAACCACCTCACAATCCATTTTCTTATTTCTATTATAATGGATTCCGTTGGTGGACAGTCAATCCATATTTTTTGCCGGAAAAAACAGTGAAATTTTCTTAAAAGCAGACGAGTTGTTACAGTGCGCCGGAGATCAGCAAACTGTAACGATGATTTTCGCGGATAGATGAAATTGTGGTGTGGATTTCTTTTCCATAAATAGTTATAATAAAGCTAAAAAGTGTCCAGTGGGTGTACACTTTGAGCAGAATGTATCAGAAAAAGGTGTTTTGCGGGCTACGACTTTCTTGTTTAGGAGACATTTTCTGAACGTGCCGGGAGCAAAAAAGACGGCGCGGCAGATTGTAAGGTTCGCTTTGAAAGACGTTTGATGCTCCGGAAAAGATGAGGGAAACTGACCCCAAAGGGAAAATGATGTACAAGGTGTGAATTCATGAGAATACAGGAAGTAATGGGAAAAACGGGACTGTCCAGACGGACGATCCATTATTATATCGATCAGAAATTAATTATCCCCCCGGTGAATGAGGGCAATGGGTACCATGATTTTACAGAGGAGGATGTACAGAAGCTTTTTATTATCCGAAAGCTGCGGGAGGCGGGGCTTTCTCTTGCGGATATCCGTGCAATTCTGCGTAAGCCGCGAACAACGCCGTTTTATCTTCATAAGCAGATGAATGAGCTGCAGACGCAGATGCTTACGATACAGAAAACGATCAGCGAGATGGACCGCTTAAGCGGCCAGCTCCCGGTCTGCCAGTCGCTCGACCAGCTTGCGGGAATGCTGGAAGACACGAATTTCAGCCCCGATGAGCTGCCGCAGTTTCAGATGGAATCGAGAGATGCCAGGCTGCTGGCGCAGTATCTCTGGATGGCTTATCTGGACACGCCGGTCACGGAGTATCAGCAGTTTCTGTGGCAGAAAATCATGCAGCAGACAATGGAACATGCGCGGACAGATCTGAAAATGATGTCCCGCTATCTGCAGTCTATTTCCCCGGAGCGGATTGATGCGACGAATATTAACCAGTATCTGCTGAACCAGAAAATCATTGCTCTCACGGGGGCGGATTATCCGACTTTTGTGGAAGAATTGAAAACTTCTCTCCTTGCGTTTGCCTCTGACCCGGTACAGCAGGAAAAATGGAGCCTCCTCTATCAGCCGCTCATCCATCCGATCGCCGTTTTCTGCGTCTCTGTCAGCGGCTGGATGCGCGAGTTCCACCCGGCATACCGCCGCTATTATGAAAATACGCACACCTGCTGCCGCATGCTGAAAGATTTCATGGACAGTCCGGAGGGAGCTTTGCTGAATGCTGCGCTGAACAAAGCATTCAACGGAAACTGCGATGTGCGCACCGGTTACTACGGCGAACTCGAAGTGGCGGCAACATTTCACAAAAGCATTTATGCACTGCTGTCACCGGAACAGATCCGGGAATTTCTGGCAGGGGTGGAAGGGTGAGTATCTGACCTTGCTTCGGAAACAGGAGGGTCTTACACAGGCAGAGATGGCAGGGAAAATAATGGCACATTACGGAAAAAGAGTATGTGTCAAATGGGAATACAAAACAAAATAGACAATAGCCTCACAGGTCGGAAGCCCGTGAGGCTATTGCGGTTTTCAAGCATGATAAAAAAGATTTTTCAATCATGCCCGGAAATGGGAGACAGATTTTTCTGCGACGATGCGCGCGGAACGATCGTTACCGGAAGAATGATTTTTTCCGTCTCGGCGGCGGGATTTTTGAGGGCGGAAAGCAGAATCCGTCCGACTTCGCGTCCGATTCCGGCAAAATCCTGATGGATGGAGGTTATGCCGAGGCTTCGGCTGACATTTGTATCGTCGAAGCCGCAGAGGCAGAGATCCTCCGGGATGCGAAGACCGATTGTGCGGCAGGCGAGGAAAATCAGCTCGGCGATGCGGTCGTTTTCGGCAATGATGGCGGTGATGCCATCGCGTTGCATGGCAAGAAGCTTCTGCTGAAATGGAGTAAGTTCCGTGGAAAGTGCAGCATCGTCGGAAAGCTCCTCGCAGCAGGTGACGAGCTGCTTCGGGTCCGGTGCGATTCCGGCGGCTTTCATTTCATGCAGAAATCCGGCAAACCGGTCGCGTACCGATGAAGTCTCAGAGAGTGGCGCCGCAGTGAAAAATGCGATGTTTCGGTGCCCCTGCCCGAGCAGATGGCGCGCCGTCTGTCGTCCGCCGTCATAGTTGTCGCAGACAACATTATTCAGATACGGGCAGTCCGTCTGCTTGTCAACGATGACAACCGGGCAGCCGGAGAACATGAAATCGTTCAGCCTTTCCAGGTGAATGTTGTCGCGCTTCGGATAATAGACAAGCCCGGCGATATTTTGCGACCGGAGCAGCTCCAGTGTTGTGCGTTCCTTCGGTGAGGAAGAGCCGGTGACGTGAATGCTTAGAAAATAGCCACATTCAGCCAGTACAGCGCTTAAGCTTCCGATTGCCTCTGAAATATTTCCCTGTGTGGTGGCGAACGGAAGAAGAAGAGAAATCATTTTCGGCGCATCGGTTGTTTTGCTGACCGGTGAAAGGCTTCGCGAAACAAAGCTTCCAACACCGCGCTTCCGGTACAGAATCCCCTGCTGTTCCAGATCCTCGATGGCACGCTTTGCGGTAATCCGGCTGACGTGGTACTGCTCCGACAGCATTTTTTCGGTGCAGAAGGATTCGTCAAACGAAAAGTCTCCGGCGTGAATGCGTGCAAGCAGGGCTTCTTTGATGATTTCATATTTTGGTTTTGTTTTTCTGGTCTGTGAATCCATAAAATTCCTCTGGGATAAAAAGGTATAAAAACGTTGACTTTGTCTGCGTGTTTCTTTTGTTATTATAACGAATGCAAAAAAGCAAGTCAAATAAGAGCTGCTCGCGCCGGAATTATTTTCCTGCACACCGGAACAGCAAGTGCTTCGGTGCTGCGTGAATTGTAACAGGCCTTTTCAAACACGATTTATTGCCAGATCAGGTGTGACATGAGAAAATGGCAACTTGATATATCATATAGAAAAGAAGTGTAAAATGCTTGACAAAATATCGTCTGATTTTTATAATATGATATATCAAATAGGTAGAAAGGTATTTTGAACCATTTGATACCAGACTGCAAAGAAACGAAAGGAAACAGATCATGATGAAAACAACCGTACATATTATTTCCCATTCCCACTGGGACAGAGAGTGGTATCAGTCTTTTGAAACACACCGCATGAAACTGATTGAGCTGGTGGACAATATTTTGGATAAGGCGGAAAACGACCCGGAGTTTGGAGGCTTTTTCCTCGACGGACAGGTCATCGCAATCGATGATTATCTGGAAATCCGTCCGGAGAAGCGTGCGCAGGTGGAAAAATGCATCCGCGAGGGCAAAATCCAGACCGGTCCGTGGTATATTCTGCAGGATGAGTTCCTGACGAGCGGAGAGGCATGTGTCCGCAATCTTCAGGTCGGCATGCAGGAAGCAGAACAGTACGGTGCAGTCGGAAACGTTGGCTATTTCCCGGATGCGTTTGGAAACGCAGGTCAGATGCCGCAGGTATTAAAGCAGGCAGGCATGGAGGCAGTTGTCTTCGGGCGGGGTGTCAAACCAATCGGACCGAACAACGAAGTTACCGGCGGACAGTATGAGTCTACATATTCTGAGATGATGTGGGAATCCCCGGATGGAACGAAGCTGCCGGGCATCCTGTTTGCAAACTGGTATAACAACGGCGTTGAAATTCCGGTAGACGAGGCGGAAGCGAAGGTTTACTGGGATAAAAAGCTGGCAGATGCGAGAAAATTTGCTGCAACGCATCAGCTTCTGCTGATGAACGGATGCGATCATCAGCCGCTGCAGAAGAACATTACGGAAGCAATCCGCGTGGCAAGAAAGCTGTACCCGGACATCGAGTTTATTCATTCTGATTTCAAAAAATATGTAGAAGCAATGGAGAAGGAAATCTCTGAGAACTTCTCTACGGTTAAGGGTGAGCTGACAAGCCAGGAAACCGACGGAAGATGGACGCTGGCAAATACAGCGTCTTCCTGGATCGGATTAAAACAGGATAACCGCGCGGGAGAGACGGCACTGGAGCGAAAAGCAGAGCCTGCGGCTGCAATGGCACAGGTGTTTGGGAAAACATATCCGGAGGACCAGATGACCTACAGCTGGAAGAAGCTGATGCAGAATCATCCGCATGACAGCATCTGCGGCTGCAGTGTGGACGAGGTCAACGAAGAAATGAAGACTCGTTTTGCAAAGAGCAGACAGGTTGCGGATGCAATTTACGAGGAGAGCGTGGAGTATCTGACGAATAAGGTAAACACGGCGGCACTTCCGGGGGACGGCGAGAAAATCCCGTTTGTGGTATGGAATACATCGGGAGTGGCGAAAACACAGGTGGTGGAGAAAGAAATTCACGTGTTCCGGGATTACAATCTGTTTGTGTGGGATGGCTATGAGGCGGCAGAACAGGTGGAGCTTCCGGCAATGGTGCTGCGCGATGCGGACGGAAATGAAGTTCCGGCGAAGATTGCGGATGCGGGGATTGCGTTCGGATACGATCTGCCGGATGACCGGTTCCGTCAGCCATATATGGCGAAGAAGGTACGGGTGACGTTTGAGGCAGAGGTTCCGGCTCTTGGATACCGTACGTATTATCTGGAAACCGCAGAACAGCTTCAAAACGTGGACGTAGTTTCCGGTGACGCGAATGTGCTTGAAAATGATGCAATGAAGGTTGTTGTGAACGAGGATGGTTCTTACAGCCTTCTGGACAAGAAGACGGGCAGAACGTATGAGAACCTGGGTTGCTATGAAGACACCGGGGATATGGGCAATGAGTATATTTATATTCAGGATACGGGCAAACAGGTGATTTCTACGAAGGGCAGAAAGGCGGAGGTTTCCTGCGTGGAGCGAAATGCGTTCCGTACAGTGGTTGAAATCCGCCACAAAATGATGGTTCCGTCCGGAATGGGTGAAGAGCTGCAGCGGCAGCGCGAGATGTGTATTGATCCATATACGCGGGTGGCAAAACGCTCTTTTGAGCTGGTTGAAATGGATGTGAAGACGGTGCTTACGCTGGAAAAATCGGCGAAAGGGCTGCGTGTGGCTACCACCATCTGCAATCAGGCGAAGGATCACCGGGTTCGTGTGATTTTTCCGACGGGACTGCATACATCGACGCATATGGCGGATTCTGCGTTCGAGGTGGTTCGGAGAAATAACCGTCATAACGATACCTGGACAAATCCATGCGGATGTGAGAGACAGCAGTGTTTTGCGGCGATGGAGGACGAAAAGGGCGGCCTTCTGGTTGCCAACCGCGGTTTGTATGAGTATGAGATTCTGGAAGAGCAGGAGAATGCAATTGCGGTGACGCTGCTTCGCTGTGTTGCGGAGATGGGCGATTGGGGATATTTCCCGACACCGAAGGCACAGCAGCTTGGAACATTCTGTCTGGAGTTTGAGGTTGTGCCATATGCGGCCGGGGAGACCGGCACTGCATTTGAGGAAGGCTATGCGTTCCAGCAGGATCTGACGGTGGCACAGGCCGGGCTGGAGAGAGCGTTCCTTCGGAAACCGGGTCAGGTAAAGCCGGAGCTGATTGAAGGTAAACTTCCGTTAGAGATGAGTTTTCTTGCATTTGAAGGCAATGGTATTCATATGACTGCATTTAAGAAAGGTCAGAAGAAGGACGATCTGTTTGTGCGGTTCGTGAATCATATGGAGCAGGGAGAGATCCTTTCTTTTAAGAAAGAAGATTGGATGAAAGAGGTTTATCGCAGCAATGTCATCGAAGAGAAGGACGATGTGCTGACACCGGATGCGGACGGCATTTATTATGTGTCGCTGAGGGAATTTGAGATTGCTACGTTTGGGGTTGTGAGATAAGCGGACGCTTTGGCAGGAGGACGTGCGATCGTTGCAAAAAACGGGGAAAAAGCAAGAATAAGGTGGACTTTAGGACAGACAAGTTATATGCTTTTGGTATAAGTAAAAAATGATTTTTTACAGGAGGGCTTTTACATGAAAAAATGGACAGACCGAATGGAAACTCCGATTCAGGCGGAGCTGATCTGTTATGATGTGAATGGAATTCACATTGTGTTTGGGGTGACAAAAGAGAAGGCGTTAAAGCTGTTTCATTTTTCAAGTGCACCGTTTGATGCAGAGAATCTCTGCCGGAAGCCGGATAACTGGTGGCCGATGGAGGGAATGCGGGAGGCTCAGATCGAAGAGAGCTTCCAGCTGGTACAGGTGAATTTTTCCGGTTATAACCGGCCGTATGAAAAGCACGGAAATAAGTACATTGTGACGGCGCCGGGCTTTATGCTGAAATTTGACTCGATTTTGGAAGAAAGAAACGAAGATGGTGATCTGCTTCGCATTGTACAGAAGGATGATGTGACGGGCGCGAGGGTAGAGTCGGTCATGCAGTTTTATGACGGCCTTCCGGTTGCAAGAATGTACAATACCGTGACGAATGAGGGCAGTGAGAACCAGACACTGGAATATATCTCAAGCTTCAGCTACTGGGGCATCGAAAAAGAGCAGAAAGAGGGCATTCCGGAGTTTATCAGCTCAGATGATAAGATGTCGATGATAGTGGTTCACAATGGCTGGCAGAAGGAGCTGACGGTGAAAAAATACCGCTTTGCAGATCTTGGCATGGCGCAGACACAGCCGCACAACTATCAGAGAACATCGAAGACGATTGAGATTACAAATACGGGTAACTGGTCGGCGAAAGAATATGTTCCGATGGGATATATTGGGAATAGCGCAGCAGATGCGAGCCTGTTTTTTGAGATCGATCACAGCGGTTCCTGGCATTATGAAATTGGAGATCAGAACTGCCACTTTTACCTGGCTGTGAGCGGCCCGACGGAAATCCAGTCGCACTGGTCGAAAAACCTGAAGCCGGGAGACAGCTTTACAACCGTGCCGGTGGCTGTCGGTGTCGGTCATGATGATTTTGAGGAGGCAATCGGTACCTTAACGAAGTACCGCAGAAGGATTCGCCGCCCGAATAAGGACAATGAGAATCTGCCGGTTATTTTCAACGATTACATGAACTGTCTGTTTGGGGATCCGACGACAGAAAAAGAATTTCCGCTGGTGGATGCTGCCGAAAAAGCAGGATGTGAATACTTTGTCATCGATGCCGGCTGGTATGCGGACGGCAACTGGTGGGACAGTGTCGGCGAGTGGCAGGAGAGCAGAAAACGTTTCCCGAACGGCGTTCGTGAAGTGACAGATTATATCCGTTCCAAAGGTATGATTCCCGGGGTATGGCTGGAGCTTGAGGTTATGGGTATTAACTGTAAAAAGGCTTCTATTCTGCCGGATGAGTGTTTCTTCCTGCGCCATGGAAAACGTGTGTATGACAGAAGTCGTTATCAGCTTGACTTCCGTCATCCGCTGGTCGTTGAGCATGTAACGGAAGTGATCGACCGCGTGGTCAGAGATTATGGTGTCGGCTATATTAAGATGGATTACAATATCGAACCTGGTATTGGTACGGAAGTAGATGCAGACAGCTTTGGAGATGGCCTTTTAGAGCATGAGAGAGCATATCTGGCATGGCTGGATGGCATTTACAGAAAATACCCGGATCTTGTGATCGAGAACTGCTCAAGCGGCGGTCTTCGGATGGATTATGCGATGCTGGCAAGAAACAGTATTCAGTCCACCAGTGATCAGGAGGATTACCGCAACTACGCGACGATTTCGGCGAATGCGGCGATTGGTGTAACGCCGGAGCAGGCTGCGATCTGGTCGTACCCATTGCGGGACGGTACCGAAGAGGAAGTTATTTTCAACATGGTCAACGCGCTTCTACTTCGCATTCACCAGAGCGGTCATCTGGCAGAAATTTCGTCGGAGCGGTTTGCACTGGTAAAAGAGGGAATCGACTGTTACAAAGAGATCCGCAGCGGAATCAAGGATGGTGTTCCGTTCTGGCCAATGGGATGGGCGGACAATGAGGACAAGCATCTTGCAGCCGGAATCCGGGTACCCGGAGATGTGATTTACCTTGGTGTATGGAGACGCGGCGGAGAGACGGATTTTGAAGTTCCGCTTGACCGTGCCTTTCCGGGAAGAGAGCTGGAAGTAAGCTGTATTTATCCGAAAGCGTGCGGAGATGTATTCCATTACGATGATTACAGCAAAAAACTGAAGGTTCATTTTCCGGAGACGTATATGGCGCGGCTGTTTCAGATTAGAATGAAATAAAGTAACGATTCAGAGACCCATTTCGCATGGTGCTGCATCGTTACGAAATAAAAACATAAATCCCCACCCACGGAATAAATTGTATGGAGTGTATCTTCAGCAATGTTTTCCGGGGAGGGGATTTTTTGCGTATTCTTACGGTACTTTCAGATCTTATGGTTCCCCTGCTGATCTTTTACGTGGTCGGATTGGGGCTTTTGATGAAGCAGGATGTGTTCGGAGATTTTTTGAACGGGGCAAAGGATGGCATGCGGACTGTGATCGGGATTGTGCCGACGCTGATCGGGCTGATGGCGGCGGTCGGGGTTTTGCGGTCATCGGGATTTCTGGAGGATTTTGGAAACCTGCTCGGAACTGTGCTGGAACCGACGGGAATCCCATCTGCGCTGGTTCCGCTCGGTGTTGTGCGTCTGTTTTCCAACAGCGCGGCGGTGAGCCTTTTGCTGGATCTTTACAAGGAGGCGGGCTGCGACTCCTTTGCCGGACGGGCAGCTTCGATTATCATGTCGTGTACCGAGACCGTTTTCTATACGATGACGGTTTACTTTGGTGCGGTTAGGATCAAAAAAACGCGGTATACTCTGGCTGGCGCCTTGTTTTCTTCTCTTGTTGGAATGACAGTTGGTGTTTTGCTTGCACGGTTGATCTGACCATTTTTTCTGATCATACCAGTGAAATGTGTTGACATTTCAAAATGATTGGAATAAGATGGAAACAACTTAAAACATACAAAGTCAATAGGAAATAAGGAAATAAAAAGCGCAGAATAAGGAGGAAATGAACGATGGCAAAGGTATATGACAGCATTTTAGATCTTGTAGGAAAAACTCCGCTGGTAGAGCTGAAACGGATCGAAGAAAAAGAAGGACTGCAGGCGAAACTGATCGCAAAAGTAGAATCCTTTAATCCGGCAGGAAGTGTCAAAGACCGTATTGCAAAAGCGATGATCGAGGATGCGGAAGCAAAAGGTCTCTTAAAGGAAGGCTCCGTTATCATTGAGCCGACCTCCGGAAATACCGGAATCGGACTGGCAGCGGCAGCAACGGTAAAAGGCTATCGCATGATCCTTACTATGCCGGAAACGATGAGTGTAGAGCGCCGGAATATCGTAAAAGCATACGGCGCAGAGGTTGTTCTGACGGATGGAACAAAAGGAATGAAGGGCGCTATCGAGAAAGCCGATGAGCTTGCAAAAGAGATTCCGAACAGCTTTATCGCAGGACAGTTTGTGAACCCGGCAAACCCGGAGACACACAAAAAGACAACCGGACCGGAGATCTGGGAAGACACCGATGGAGCAGTTGATATCTTTGTTGCAGGTGTTGGCACCGGTGGAACCATTACCGGAACGGGTGAGTACTTAAAAGAGAAAAAACCGGAAGTAAAAGTGGTAGCGGTAGAGCCGGCATCCTCACCGGTATTGTCGGAGGGAGTTTCCGGACCGCACAAAATTCAGGGAATCGGTGCAGGCTTTGTGCCGGAAACACTGAACACCGGCATTTACGATGAAATTATCAAGGTAGAGAATGAAGACGCTTTCGAGACCGGCAGATATCTGGCAGCCGAGGAAGCCATTCTTGCAGGAATTTCCTCCGGAGCAGCGTTGTATGCGGCGATCCAGCTCGCAAAACGAGAGGAAAATAAAGGCAAAACGATCGTTGTGCTCTTACCGGATAACGGAGACAGATACTATTCTACAGCCCTGTTTGCCAAATAAAGGGGAACAGACTCAGGTTTAAAAATTACGATGGTAACGATTCAGAGCGCCATCTTCGCATGGCTTTGAACGGTTACAAATGATAGATATCAGCGAACACTGCCATCCGCGGCATTTTCTCTCCACCGCGAATGGCAGTTTCGCATATCAATTTATACCAGAAAGGGAACTTTACTTATGACACTACAACAGCTTCGCTACGTAATTCAGGCCGCAGACTCCAGATCCATGAATGAGGCGGCAAAGGCACTCTATATTTCACAGCCGAGTCTCTCAGGAGCAATCAAGGAGCTGGAAAAAGAGATTGGAATAGAGCTGTTCAAGCGCAGCAGCCATGGAACGGTACTGACCCCGGAGGGCGAGGAGTTTCTGGGTTATGCACGCCAGGTCACAGACCAGTATCAGCTTCTCGAAAACCGCTATATTTATCGCACCAAGGGAAAGAAAAAATTCAGCGTGTCGATGCAGCATTACAGTTTTGCCGTAAAGGCGTTTGTGGAGCTGGTGAAGCAGTTTGGTATGGATGAGTACGAGTTTGCGGTTTATGAGACGAGAACGTACGATGTGCTGATGGATGTAAAGAACTTCAAGAGTGAGCTTGGGATCTTGTATCGGAATGATTTTAATGCAAAGGTGCTGAATAAGCTGCTGAAGGACAATAACCTTGAGTTCCACGATCTGTTTTCCTGTGGAACGTACGTCTATCTCTGGAAGGATCATCCGCTTGCAGATCAGGCAGAGATTACAATGGAGGAGCTGAAAGAGTATCCGTGCCTGTCATTTGACCAGGGAAGCAATAATTCGTTCTTCCTGGCAGAGGAAGTGCTTTCAACGTATGAATATAAGAGAATCATTAAGGCAAATGACCGCGCGACCATGCTGAATCTGATGGTCGGACTGAATGGCTATACGCTCTGCTCCGGCATTATCTGTGAGGAATTAAACGGCAGTGATTACCGCGCTGTGCCGCTTCATGCAGAGGAAAACATGATGATCGGTTATGTTTCCAGGAAGGGTATGTCGATCAGCGCGCTGGGACAGCAGTATCTGGAAGAAATTCGGAAATACAGGGAGTTTGTGCTGTAAAAAGAGAGAAACAAGAAAACTTTGACCTCCGGAGTGTGTTTGAAAAAGGCTTTTCGCAAGCTGCGAGTCCCAGCTTGTGGGAGATGAATTGCGTTCGTTATCTTGTTTTATGCAGCGTGATTGGATATAGGAATTTTAGAAGAAATGATATTGGCGATAAAGAGGTGTTATAGGAAAAACCTATAACCAGCCATCAATTTTCTATATTGGACAAAACAGAAGACTGTCGCTATAATAACCCTTGTAAACAGATAGGAAATATCACAAAAACGAGAGGAAGCGAAGAGAATGAGAGCAGTTTTCGCAGAGAATCGAATCGTGATCTATGATGTCATGTGTTGCAACATAAGCAGATAAAACCGAAAGAAAACGGAGCCGCATTGCAGCATAGACAGAACAGGATGACAACCGGTTCCGATAAAGAATAGAAAACCGAACATGAAAAGAAATAGAAAAACGAAAAACAGAACAGGAGAATACAATCATGAGCAAAAAAACAAGAGCAGAAAGAAATCTTAAATTTGAAACCTTACAGCTTCACGTAGGACAGGAAAATCCGGATCCGGCAACAGGAGCAAGAGCAGTGCCGATCTATCAGACCTCTTCTTTCGTATTCAATAACTCCGATCATGCAGCAGCGAGATTCGGACTTCAGGATGCAGGAAACATCTACGGTCGTCTGACGAACCCGACCGAGGACGTTTTCGAGCAGAGAATGGCAGCACTGGAGGGCGGCGTTGCAGCACTTGCAGTAGCTTCCGGAGCAGCAGCTATCAACTACACCATCATCAACCTAGCTCAGAAGGGCGATCACATCGTATCCGCAAAGAACATCTACGGCGGTTCCTACAACCTGCTGGCACACACCCTTCCGCAGTACGGCATCAGCACCACATTTGTTGATGTATTCGATCTGGATGAGGTTCGCGCAGCAGTTCAGGAGAACACAAAAGCTATCTACATCGAGACCCTCGGAAACCCGAACTCTGATGTTGTTGATATTGAAGCACTTGCAAAAATTGCACATGAGAACAAAATTCCGCTGGTTGTCGATAATACCTTTGCAACTCCATACCTCGTTCGTCCGATCGAGTACGGCGCAGACATCGTTGTTCATTCCGCAACCAAATTCATCGGTGGTCATGGAACTACCCTTGGCGGTGTGATCGTAGACAGCGGTAAATTCGACTGGGAGGGATCCGGCAAATTCGCATCTCTGACTGAGCCAAACCCGAGCTACCATGGCATCAGCTTCACAAAAGCAGTTGGACCTGCTGCATTCGTTACAAAAGTACGTGCGATCCTTCTTCGTGATACCGGAGCTACGCTTTCTCCGTTCAACTCCTTCCTGCTTCTGCAGGGACTTGAGACTCTGTCTCTCCGTGTAGAACGTCATGTTGAGAATGCACTGAAGGTTGTAAAATATCTGGAGAGCCAGCCACAGGTTGAAAAAGTACATCATCCGTCTGTATCCGAAGATCCAGAGCAGCAGGCACTGTACGCAAAATACTTTCCGAACGGCGGCGGTTCTATCTTCACCTTTGAAATCAAAGGCGATGCACAGAAAGCAAAAGACTTCATCGACAATCTGGAGCTGTTCTCCCTGCTGGCTAACGTTGCTGATGTAAAATCTCTGGTGATCCATCCGGCAACCACCACACACAGCCAGTGCACCGAGGAAGAACTGCTGGATCAGGGAATCAAACCAAACACCATCCGTCTTTCCATCGGTACCGAAAATGTTGACGATATCATTGAGGATCTGGACGAGGCATTTAAGGCAGTTCAGTAAGAAGTAAGAAACGGGTTATAGTAAAATAAAACGTACGCCTCTGGCACAAGATTTCGTGTCAGAGGCGTATTTTTTGCTTTACAGAAAACTTCGTTGAAATTTCCTATTTCCTATTGATTATGTAGAGAATGTGGGATACAATAAGCCATAGGATAAAGATTCGGAGGAAATGTGAATGAGAGTTTCAACAAGAGGACGATACGCGCTGCGTTTAATGCTGGATCTGGCGATGAACAATACCGGAGAGCCGGTGCGCCTGAAAGATGTGGCAAAGCGGCAGGAAATTTCCGAGAAGTATCTTGAGCAGATCATCTCGATTTTAAATAAGGCAGGTTTTGTAAAAAGCGTCCGTGGCCCTGCAGGTGGCTACTCCCTGAAACGGAAGCCGGAAGAATACACCGTAGGCATGATCCTGCGCCTGACAGAAGGCAGCCTTGCTCCGGTTGACTGTGTCGAAGACGGCACCGACTGCGGCCGTTCCGACCAGTGCGTCACGGTCATGCTGTGGCAGAAACTGAACGATGCAATTAATGGTGTTGTGGACAATATCACACTGGCAGACCTCGTGGAATGGCAGATGCAGAAGGCGAATGAATATGTGATCTGAGATTCAGAGTAAAAGAGAAGGATGTATTGCGGTAATGATTAATAATATTACTGCAGTACATCCTTTTTTTGAGTGGTTTACATTTTTTTCATTGCGGCTTCAAATGCACTTTCTGTCATATTCGCCCGAAAAGCTGCATCCTTTATGCTCAGAACTCCATCGCGAACAAGTCCGGTAAGTGCAAACAGAATACCTTCGGCGATTCCTTCGGCGCGTCCTTCCTCTCTGCTGTCCTGCATCATGTCATCAATTGCTTTACACATGTCTACTTCCTCCACTTCTTCTGAAAGATCTAAGGTTATGTTTGTGATTGCCTGAATTACTCTGGCGGCGTTTATTTCTAACATCATTCTTGTATTATTTCGGATAAAGGAAGACAGTTTTTCTTTATCCTTTGAATACTTAATACAGCCGAGCACTTCCCGCAGACTGGTGGAAAATTTTTCGAGTTCGTCTGGTTCAAGCGCTGCCGGATCGATGAGATGAATTTTGTAGTCCTGAATGAATGTCCGCATTTCTTCCAGCGGAAAATCCATCATTTCATGCAGGGAAGTAGCGCCATCCCATGGATCCGCTCCAAAATGAAGCACAAGAGTGATGACTGGCCGGAGTTTGTCTGCTTTGTAGAAGCCGGACAGAAATTCTGCGCGTGTCGGTGCTTTCTTTTCTTTTACATTTTGTGCTGCAATTGCTGCAACCTGATTTCCATATTGCAGAGCATCATAAATCATATTTCGGACAGGCATTGCATAATGTATCTCCGTCTGGTTTTCGATTCCAAGCAGAAGATAATCCGCATTCTCATCCTCCATAATAACAGCAGCCTTTAAAATGTCCCGGTATTTCTGAACGGACTCATTTTTGTTGTTTTTCCCTTTTGCGATCAGCTGCACCAGTTCCGTTGTGTCAAGCTCCTGCAGCCGTTCCGGCTGAATCACCTTTTTTCCATTGAAAATCAGGTAATTAAAAGCGTCCGCAAACACAGTGTTTTCACGCATGAATGCTTTTGTAACAGTGTCTTTTTTACTCATTTGTTCCTTACCTTGTCCTTTCCGCTTATCCACTCTTCCGGGAATTTTTAAGGTAAGAATCCTTCTGAAACCTATTCGACTTTGTTCTAATACTATATCATATTTGTATTATGTTTGCCACAATGTCTTTCTGAATTTTTTCTAAAAAAGGTCTTTGGAAAGCAAAGGCCGGGAAAACGCGGGATCTGCCATTTACAAGTGAAAAAAATTTTGTTATGATAAAAAACAGCGCCGGAAGCACATTTCTGCGGCGCCGAGAATATGAAAAAGTAAGGAGTTTTTCTGGATGAAGAAACAGCAGGAAAGTCTCAAAAACATGGTATACCAGGCCATTTTGAACGGCATTTTTACTGATGAATATAAACCGAACCAGATCATCAATGAACAGGAGCTTGTGCAGAAATTCGGCTGCAGCAAGACGCCGATCCGTGAAGCGCTGGTGACGCTCTGCAACGAGGGAATTCTCCGCAGCTTTCCGCGCTTCGGCTATCAGGTCGTCAGCGTATCCCGCGAGGAGGCACAGAATATCCTGGATTTCCGTCTCGTTCTTGAGGGCGGATACCTTCGTCAGTCGATCGGAAACATCACCGAAGAAAACCTGGCGGAGCTCGCCGAAATCGACGAGAGATGCAAGCAGAGCACCGACAGCGTCTGGGATCACTGGGAGGCAAACACAGCATTCCATCTGAAGCTGATTTCCTTCTCCGGCAACGCTTACGCATATCAGGAGCTTGAACGCACCATGAACGTTTTAAAACGCGCTTACGCCCAGTTTTACTGGCAGACCTGGTCCAACGTAAACCCGGCACTGGACATTGCGCATCATAACGATATTATGCAGAGTATCCGGGAGAAAGATCTGGAGAAGACGCAGAATTATCTGAAAGAGGATCTGGCGGATTTTTGCGGGTAAGAAATGAAACAGAGTGCATGGGAACGAAAAATCCCAATACACTCTGTTTTTTTTGCGCGCTGGAGACCTTTTTCAGGCACGCTCCAGTGCTCGTGATTATCCATGAAAATGCCTCTCCCGATACTGCTGCGGTGTCACCCCGCTGCTTTTCTTGAACTGCCGGTAAAAGTAGGAAACGTTTGCGATTCCGATCTGGTCACAGATTTGCTGGGGGGAGAAGCCGGTAGTGGCAAGCAGACGTTTTGCAGCTGCCATACGTTCATCCATGATGTAGCTGCTGAGCGATGCTCCTGCCTTCGTGCTGAAAATGTGGGACAGGTAGTCCGGGTTCATGTGGATTTCCTCGGCGATGGAGGTGCGGCCCAGTTCAGGATCGGAAAGATGCGAACGGATATAGTCCTTGATGACGCTGATCGGGTCTGAGGTGTCGGTGGAGAGGTGCTCTTCCATGTTCAGCCGCTCCTTTTCATACCACGCATTTTTTTTCACCTCCTGCACAGCCGCCGCCAGCTTTTTCGTGAGCTGGTCCGGGTCGATTGGTTTTAACAGGTAGGAGAAAATATGTAAATTCAGTGCTTCCTGCGCATAATCAAACCGCTGGTGGCCGGTCAGAACGAGTACGATGGGATGAAAATCGTTCTCATGCAGCCATTCCACTAACTGCAGACCGGTTTCGCGCGGCATTTCGATGTCAGTCAAAAGAATATCAATATCCTGGGAACCCTCAAAAATTTGTTTTGCCTGGCTGGCGCTGTAGGCAGGAAACGCCTGCTCAATCCCGAGTGCCGACCAGTCTGTCGTCTCGATAATATTTTTCACGATATAATATTCATCATCCACTACTAAAATGTTCATTGTAAAAGCCCTGTTCCTTTCTTCTGTTTCGCATGGATCTGAATCGTTACAAAAAGCAAGCCGAAAAGCCCTTTTCAAACATGCTTTAGCTCTCGTTTTTTCTGCCGGAGACCGGGGGCGTGTCGGGAGCATGTGAAAAAAGAGGTTCCGATTTTTCAATTTTGTTCTCCGGCGGATCGTCATCCTCACGGTATGGAATATATGGAATCGTAATTTCTGATTTCGCGCCCCATCCGGGTTCATTGGAAAAATGCACATGGGCTTTTTCTCCATAAACAAGATAAAGGCGTTTGAGCAGATTGTAGGTTCCGATTTTTTTTCCATCAAAGTCGTGAACCTGCTGGGAAACCGGCCGGTTCAGGTATTCCAGATCCGCTTCAAAATAACCGCTTCCGGAGTCGAGATGGATGAGAACCACATATTTTTCACCGTCGCGCTCCACAAGGCTGCCGGTGATTCGGACACGGAGCTCTTCGCCCATGATCATGTTATACTTGATGGTATTTTCTGTAAACATCAGCAGAATGATCGGAAAAACAGAAGCATTCCTGCATTTCTCATCCACATGGATTTCCCAGTTCAGACAGCCTGGAAACCGCAGTTCTGTCAACTTCGGATAATTTTCTACGTATTTCAGTTCTTCTTTCAAAGGAACGGATGTCTTATCCTGCAGAGTGTACCGCAGATGATCCGAAAGTGTGCGGATAAATTCATTTGTGAGCCGCCGTCCTTCTTCTGTGCATGGCATTGATCCGATCGCGGAGAGACAGTTGATCAGAAAGTGCGGTGCAACCTGGGATTTCAGATACTGGATTTCCAGCGCCTTCAGACTCAGTTTATCCTCATAAACATTGATTTTCAACTTTTCAATCCGATTCATCAGTTTATTCAGCGTCTCACCGAGTTCCAGAACCTCCTCGCACCGCTCATTGGAGAGATCCGGGTGCGGCACCTGCTGTTCCTCTTTGACCTGCGATGTCATTTTCCGGATCAGATCGAGAGGCTTTGAAATCAGGTGTTCATAGGAAAAAGTCCATAAAAGGGAAACTACGAAAATCAGCAGAGCACCCCCGATCAGAAGCTTGACCATATTGTAAATAGGAGCGTTGACTTCTTCGAAGGGGATGAGTGCATTGATGGAGCAGGTGGAAAGAGGTAGCTCTTCCGCAACCTGCAGATACCGCTTGCCGTCCTCTCTGCGGACCTGATGGAGCTTTTTGCTGGAAAAATCGGTAGACAGCTGGATACTGGACCAGTTTTTTTTGTCATAGGGAATTCCGTTCTCATCCGCAAAAAGCAGAACCGTATTTGAATTGTCAAAGGGGGTATTCAGTTCATCCAGTCGGATCCAGGCCCCAAGATAGCCATGAAGGTCATTGATAATCCGAACCAGATACGTGTGACAGTCCAGTTTCATATAATACCAGGTTTTTGTATTAAGACCTGCGACATCATTGGACTGCCGCAGCGTGTTTTTAATGTAGGTACTGCAGTCGTTGGAGCCGCCGTTTTTATAGCGACAGACAAAATAGTCATTTATTTTTCCGTAAACGAACATGCCGTCAATATCTGTCATGTAACTTAAGGTATTGTCCAGAAGCCTGGCGGCCTTAATCTGAGAAATTACGGCGTTGGAACTGTTCCTGGAAGTAATTGTATCGACAACATCGGTATTGTTATTTGCAAATTCCCAGAGACAGTCTTCGGCGGTTTTCATGTTTCCACTTAACTGTTTTGCATAGAGATCCATCGTCTGGTGCAGCCCGTTGTAAGTTTCCTGCTGAAGCTGTTTGGAAATATACAGAATTAAAAACAGCAGTAAAACACTGAACATTACTAAAATACGCATCCAGTACCAGAATGCTCTTTTTTTCAATGAATATGTCCCGTATTTGTGCATGATTTTATTAAAAAAATTGCGATCACACGGTTTAATCTGTTGCTTTGACGAAAACAATGATGTCACCTCCGCTATTTTGTACAAAATATATACCAATTCTAAGAAAAGTACAATGATACCTAAGTTTTGTGAATTGCTAAAAAGTTTATTAAAATTATATAATAACTTCAGTTAATAGTCAAAGCAATCTTGTTCGAACAGTGTTGTAAATGACAAAAAGTAACGAAAAAAAGAAATACGAGGAGGAAAAACATGGCATCTTCAAAAAAATCCCATGAAGGACCTGCAGGAAGCCACAGCACAGCAGCAAAGCTTCGACGTTATTTGCCGCTGTATCTGATGTTTCTGCCGGGCGCGATCTATCTGCTCATCAACAACTACATTCCGATGGCGGGAATCATCGTAGCATTCAAAAAATATAATGCACGACTGGGTATCTGGAAAAGCCCGTTTTGCGGTCTGGCAAACTTCGAGTTCCTGTTCAAATCGCCGGATGCATGGGTTATCACCCGAAATACGATCCTTTACAACGTTGTGTTCATCGCTCTGAACACGGTAGTTGGCATTATGTTCGCTATTTTCATCTGCGACACGGTTAGTAAAAAGCTGAAAAAGGTTTATCAGAGTGCAATCCTGTTTCCTTATCTGATGTCAGCCGTTATCCTTGGCTACATTGTATACGCATTCTTAAGCCAAAGCACCGGCATTGTAAACAACTCGATCCTGAGTGCTTTCGGAAAAGAGGCCGTCAACTGGTATGCAGAGCCGAAATACTGGCCATTTATTCTTGTGTTTGTCAACCTGTGGAAAGGCGTCGGATACGGATGTCTGATCTATATTTCCACCATTAACGGCATTGACCCGTCTCTTTACGAGGCAGCTTCTCTGGATGGTGCAACAAAATGGCAGCAGATCAAAAACATCACGCTTCCATTCCTGAAATCCACCGTAATTACCCTGACGCTGATGAGCATCGGCCGTATCTTCTACTCCGATTTCGGTCTGTTTTATCAGGTACCGCGTGATTCCGGTCTTCTGTACTCGACCACAAATGTTATTGACACTTATGTATACCGCGGTCTGATGAAATCCGGAAACGTCGGAATGTCCGCTGCGGCAGGCTTCTATCAGTCGATTATCGGATTCATCATTATAATCCGCCTTTCTGCGAAAGGCACCCATGCGTCATGAAACGTTCGATTGCCTTTCACTATCTATTATCGTTTCCTTCTGATATTATTTATCTATAAGACTGACATACTACAGAACACGTGGAGGTGAGTGGCGGGGCTGTATAGCGGCGACCTCGTATCATTATATGTTGTCGGTCATCTGTTAAGGCATCAATGAGTGGCGCATAACTGTAGCCCGTAAACTTATCTCTTCCGAAGTCGACTCGATCTCGCCGGATGACCAGTCACTGTCAGTTTTATCACTATAATATCAGGAGGTATTACTTGTCTTTCAAAATTTTTAAATTCAACTGTTGTGGCCTTGATGTCCACAAAACATGGATCTATGCCTGTATCGGTATTACCGATTCCAATAATCGTACAGAGTATAAGCAGGCTCGCTTTTCTTCTTTCACAAAAGGACTGCATGAGCTGTGTGACTGGCTTGCAAAATTCAACTGTAACGATGTATGCATGGAATCTACCGGCAAATATTGGATCCCTGTATTCAATATCTTAGAGCAACACAAAATCTGGATTACTCTATCTCATCCCAAATACACTAAACCGATGAAAGGAAATAAAACCGACCGCAAGGATGCCAAATGGATTTGTGACCTGTATATGTGCGGCATGGTTAAGCCTTCCTTTATCCCACCTGCTGACATCAGAGAACTTAGAGATTTAGTAAGATATCGATATAAACTTACCTGTATGATTACCGGTGAAAAAAATCGTGCCCAGAATTGTCTTACCGTATCCAACCTAAAACTTGATGATGTCTTTTCTGATGTATTTGGCAAATCTTCCCGTTCTATTACAGAACAGATTTTGCAACACCCTGGAGAAACATTCGATGTGACACCTTTTGTTGATGCCAGATGTAAAACTCCTATCAAAGAAATACAGGCTGCTATTGATGGTGCCATCTCGAGAGAACAAGCTGTGAAACTTAGACAGTGCCTTGATCACATTGATGAACTTAACAAGCACATTTCAGAAGTGGAACAGGAAATCCTTCGTCTCAGTGATAAATACGAGGCTGCTTTAAATCTGATAAGGACTGTTCCCGGGTTCAATAAGAATCCTATGACTGCTATTCAAGTGCTTTCAGAGATCGGCTGTGATATGTCTGTCTTCCCCACAGATAAACACTTGGTCTCCTGGGCAGGATGTTGTCCCAGAAATGATAAAAGCGACCGCAAAATCAAATCCACCCGGATTTCCCGTTCTGGTACTTATTTTAAACCAGTTTTGGTGCAAGTTGCAAATGCTTTAATCAAATCTAAGAAACATCCTGAATTTATTACACGTTATAAGCGTATTAAAGCACGCCGTGGTCACAAGAAAGCCATCATTGCCATCTGTCGTATGATCCTGACCGCTATCTGGCATATACTTACAGATTTAAAACCGTATACACCTGAAGGTTTTCTTGAATCTCGTCCTGTGAAGGAAGAAAAGATTCTTACCATTTCACAGGCACTTAATCTTCTTAAGTTACGAGGATATGTTATAAAAGACGATCTTCTTCCAACTTCCTGATTAGGTGTTGCGTTAATATTTAATTTTTTTAACCAGCTAGTTAGGTGGTTTGTTTGTTATGCTCTTCTTTTCGGGGGTGCCCTCTACTTTCTTGTTTCAAACTTGTCCTTACCGCAAACGCAGTGGTACGTAAGGTCAGCGAAGAAAACGCTATGTTCTAAGGAGAGAAAGCATGAAAGAAAAACCATTTTCCAAATATCATATTTTTATCAATGTTGTGATGATGCTGTGGACCATTATGATCGTGCTTCCATTCCTTCTGCTGTTCCTGTCATCTATCACAGATGAAAGCGTACTGGTAGCAAACGGATACTCTTTCTTCCCGAAAAAGTTTTCTCTTGCATCGTATTCCTACATCATCAAATCCGGCGGCGTGATTTTAAGAGCTTACGGAGTCAGCATTTTTGTTACTGCGATCGGAACACTGCTGAACGTTCTGCTCTCCGCACTGATGGCATATCCGCTGTCCGTAAAAAATCTTCCGGGAAGAAAATTTATGATGTTCTTTGTTTTCTTCACGATGCTGTTCAACGGTGGTATTGTTCCATCCTATATTATGTGGACAGGAACCTTCCACATCAAAGATACGATTTTTGCACAAATTGTTCCTGGTTTCCTGCTTTCTGCATGGAACGTTATGATGATTCGTACTTACTTTACAACAAGTATTCCGGACGGCCTGTATGAAGCTGCAGAGATCGATGGTGCAAGTCAGTTTACGATCTTCTGGAAAATCGTGCTTCCGCTTGGAAAACCGATCCTGGTAACGATGGGAACTTTCGCAGGTCTGACTTACTGGAATGACTGGACGAACGGTCTGTACTACATTGTAAAGAGAACCGATCTGTTCAACGTACAGAACCTGTTGAACCAGATGGTACAGAACATCCAGACACTGGCGCAGGCTTCGGATGCCAATACAGCAGCAGCTGCTGCAAATATTCCGGCAACGGGAATTCAGATGGCAATCGCATTTGTGGCAATTCTGCCGATTATGCTGATCTTCCCGTCCTTCCAGAAATACTACGCAAAAGGTATTGCACTTGGTGCAGTAAAAGGCTGATACATACAAAACACATTCCGATCATTGGCAGCAGAGCTGCTTCGTGATAACATTATTTTAAGGAGGATTATCCCTATGAAAAGAAAAGTACTTTCCGCACTTCTCGCAGCAACCATGGTTGGCGGTTTACTGGCTGGCTGCGGAAACAGCAGCACCAGCTCTTCGGCGAAGAGCAGCACTGGTTCATCCAGTACAGGAACATCTGCATCATCGGCAGCAGATGATTCTGTAACAAAAACAGATCTTGGCGAGTATACCGAAGAAAATCCATATCACCTGGTATTTTCTTACATTGAATTCTATCAGCAGGATGACGCAGCACGTACCGCGGTACAAGATGCACTGAATGAGTATATGATTCCCAAATATCATATGGAAGTGGAATTTCTTCCCCTGCAGTATTCTGAATATACTCAGAAAATACAGCTGATGATTTCCGGCGGCGATGAGCTCGATATTATTCCGATTCTTTTCTCGAATGCATCCAGTTGGATTGCCATGAACGGCATCGAAGATATGAATCAGTACATGGATACGCCGGAAGGAAAAGCAATTATTGATACACTGGGTGAGGCAAATGCCTATGTAGGATCTATGAATGGTATTCTGTTCGGTTTCCCGGCACAGAAAGAGTCGGTAGATATCGGTGGCCTTTGCATGAGAGCTGATATCTGCGATGAGCTGGGCATTACTGAAGAGTATGGACTTGGCAAAAACCAGGATGAATACACTGGAAAAGTATACGACTGGTCCGTAGCAGGTGAGATTTTCCAGAAAGTAAAAGAAGCACATCCGGAGATGACACCGCTGTATATGCAGGGAAGTGCCAGTGTAAGCAATCGATTCAGATGGTTTGATCCGCTGGCAGACAATTTCGGTGTTCTTGACTGGGAGAAAGACCACGATTCTACCGAGGTTGTCAATTGGTATGAAACAGATACTTATAAAGAGGTTGTTACGCTTCTGGCAGACTGGTATGATAAAGGATACATTTATCAGGATGCGCTGACAGATCAGCAGGGTTCCAGCACAATGATGAAAGCAGGAAACACATTCTCTTACATAACACCAATTAAACCTGGCTTTCTGGTAGAAGCAAACGCTGCAAATGGAACTGAGTGTTATGCAATGTATTTTGGAAACGATGTAGAAGGCGGACTTGCAACTACGAACACCAGCTATATCGATACCGGTATTGCCAGCAACAGTGCGGATCCGGAGATGGCATTCAAATTTATTTCTGCACTGTATACTGATGCAACGGTTATGAATATCTGGCAGAATGGTATCGAAGGTACAAACTATCAGGTACTTGATGACGGAACAGCTTATTTTGTAGATGGTGAAGATGCTTCCAATTATAAATATCATCAGAATACAGGTTGGATGATGGGTAACCAGTTTAATACTTACGTATGGAACGATGGATCCAGAGATGCAAATTATTGGGAAAAACTGCAGGCTCACAATGACTGGGCACAGTATTCACCGGCTTATGGATTTATGTGGGATTCTTCCAACTATTCGACACAGATTACTGCACTGCAGAATGCACTTTCCACTTACAGACCGGCTCTTGAGACAGGTTCTGTTGGAACTGCAGGCTTAGAGGAAACACTCCAGAAACTGAATGATGCACTGTATGCAGCAGGACTTCAGGATGTTATGGACGCAAAACAGGAGCAGTTAAATACATGGCTGGATGAGAACGGAGCTACCAAGACTCCGCAGAGCAATCTGGACAAAATTGAAGCAGCAAAAGAAGCAAACAAATAACATCATGTGTAATTAAGGCTTTCCGCCCGGGGATTGTGAAACTTGCGCGGTCTCCGGGCGGATTGTTCTGTTGCAGGTGTTGGGGAAATGAAAAAAGAGAGGGTGCAGCAAAATGATTACAAAAATGACACAGATTCCGGTAACTGAGGAAAATTATCCGTTTCAGTCGGCCGCAAAAAAATGCAATTTTGATACGATAGGCTATGTAGAAGATGAATATTTCATGTCCGGAACCGCAAATGTTTACACGGAGAAGGACAAAAACCATCAGGTGGAGCCGATTTTTGAGGGTGCGCCGTATACAACACGTCTTCTGATCCGTCGTCCGGCAGATTCGGCAAAATTCAGTGGAAACGTTGTAATTGAGATCTTAAATGCATCGGCAATGATGGATATCGACCGTATGTGGGTCAATACCTGGCAGTATCTGACTCGGAACGGAGATATTTATATCGGAATTACCAGCAAAGGCCATGTTGTAGATACGTTAAAACGCTTTAATCCGGAGCGCTACGCCGAAATCAACTGGGCAAATCCGATGCCGGAGCGCGAAGCACCTCAGGTTCAGGGACCGTTTGGCTGTCTGCCGCAGTATGAAGCCGGTCTTTACTGGGATATGCAGACAGATCTTGCCAGACTTCTCCGCACCGATTCCGAGCTGAATCCGATCCGCACGTATGGAAAATGCTGGCTCTATCTGCTGGGCTGGTCGCAGTCTGGTTCTTATATGTCGAGAACGCTGCATTCCTTTGCATACCGCGACGAAGACAAATACGCAGAGCCGCTGTTTGACGGATACTTTGAGGCGGGAGCAGACGCCGCACTGACACCGATCAACTCCTATGAATATGCGGCAACGAACGGACAGATTTCTCAGGCAGGAACGATTCCGCAGGCGAGTGTTCTGATGTGCAAAGAGCCGTATATCGCGATCAACACCGAATCTGAAAACCGCGGTGCAAACTGGGCGGGCGACAGCGATCTGCCGGATATGAAATTCCGTACGTATCAGATTCCAGGCACGAGCCACGATGCGTGGTACAATATGCTGGACTACTATGAGGGATATCTTCATGATGATGCTGCAAAATATAATTTTGAACTCTCATTTGGCGGCGCAGAGGACGAGCCTCTGGATACACCGTATCAGTATATTTTCCATGCAGCACTCCGTAACTTGTACGTATGGGTAAGAGAAGGAGTTCCGGCCCCGCATGCACCGAAGATTGAAATGGTTCCTGCCAAACCGGGCGATCTCGATGCACTGACGGCATTCAATCCGAACAGTGCAACGACGAAATTCGAGAATAAAAAAGATGTGTTTGGAAACACCATGGGCGGCATCCGCATGGCATGCATGGATTATCCGGTGGGAAGATATGTCAGCCATTCAAAAAAAGCCGACGGCAGTTACGATCCGATGTTCGGAACCGTGTATCCGTTCGCACCGGAGCAGCTGAAAGCAATGTATGGAGGTCTGGAGCATTATAAAGAACTGGTAGAGAAGAGTGCGGCAGAGAGCGTGGCACTTGGATTCCTGCTGAAAGAAGATGTCCCGGCTTATGTAGAATTTACGGTCAATATGGCGAAGAGAAGAGGATTGCATTAATCAGTCGATAAAAAACGGAAATATCTGCCGAAACGGGTATTTCTAATTTTACAGAAGAAAGGATTTGCTATGAAAAAAATGAATTATACATTCTCTGTGCCGGACAACAAACGCGTGCGTATGATTGTCAGCACAGACTGCAAAAATGAGGCGGACGACCAGTTCGCACTGGCACACCACCTGATGACACCAATGTTTATCATGAAAGGCATCGTTCCGTGCCACTTTAACATGTTCTCCCGCAATTACGGCGATGGCCACACCGCGCAGGCGAGCATGGATGAGGTCAACAAAGTGCTGGATCTGATGGATCTGCGGGGCGTATGCCCGGTCTGCAAAGGATCGGAGTTTCCGATGAAGGACGAGCAGACTCCGGCCGTGTCGGAGGGTGCTAAGCTGATCATCGAAGAAGCGATGAAAGATGACTCACATCCGTTGTTTATTGCCTGCCAGGGCGCGCTGACAGACGTTGCCTCCGCACTTCTGATGAAACCGGAAATCGCGGACCGCATGACTGCTATCTGGATCGGCGGCGCACCGTATCCGGCAGGCGGAGAGGAGTTCAACCTCCGTCAGGACATCGCCGCTGCAAACGTTGTGATGAAATCCGGCATGAAAGTATGGCAGGTTCCGTCTACCGTATACAAGAAAGTGACAGTTTCTCTTGCCGAGCTGCAGCTTAACGTTCAGCCATGTGGCGAGATCGGAAATTATCTGTATCAGCAGATGGTAGACTTCAACAACACCTTCTACCAGTTTCAGGAGTGGCCGCATGGCGAAATCTGGGGTCTTGGCGATTCCCCGACGGTTGGATTGCTGCTGGCAGAGGTACAGCGTACCGACCTCTATGAAATGGTAGAAGCACCGGAAATCAGCTATGAGGACATGAGCTATCATTTCACCGGAAAGAACCGTAAAATCCGTGTTTACCATGACCCGAATGCGGAGCTGACGCTGAGAGACTTTTTTGCGAAACTGAAATTGAATTATGGGATGTAACAGGGATTATTAGAAATAGAAATTGCCGGGAATCAGAAGAAAAAATCTGATTTCCGGCAGTTGTTTTTCAATAATTCGGGTTATGTTTGTGATTGTCTGAATTATTCTGGCGGCATTTCGTTCTAACGTCATTCGTGTATTATTCCGGATAAAAGAAGAGAGTTTTTCTTTATCCTTCGAATACTTAATGCAGCCGAGCACTTCCCGCAGACTGGTAGAAAATTTTTCGAGTTCTTCCGGTTTGAATGTTAAAGATACGAATATCTTGGTATACTGATCTTGTTTCGTGCTAATACTATATCACATTTGTAGTATGCTTGCTACGCCGATTTTCTGGATTTTTTATAAAGCGTCCAGGACTTCCGCAAGCGTCGGAATCGATGTGCTGGCGCCCTTTTTCCCTACCGCAATCGCAGATGCCATGGCGGCAGTCTTGAGTGCTTCTTCCGGTGTTTTTCCGTTTATGATTTCACCGACAAAGTATCCGGTAAAGGTATCGCCTGCCGCTGTGGTATCAACGGTTTTTACCGGGAAAATGCCCTGTGCGCAGCGTTGGGTGTGATAGCCATACATGGAACCTTCTTTGCCGAGGGTGAGCACAATTTTGCTATCCGGAAATTTGTGAACCAGTCCGTTCAGCAGAGCAGAGCCATCCGCGTTTTCAGCAAGGGCAGCACCCGTTTCTTTTAAAATTGCAGCGGCCTCAATTTCGTTCAGAATCAGATATTCGGCCTTTTCGAGCGGCATCTGGAAAATCTTTTTATTGACGGGTGAGGGGTTCAGCACAATGTGCATGCCTTTTTCGTACGCACAGTCCATCAGATAAGGGATCTCGCTGATTTCATTCTGCAGAACCAGATAATCACCAGGTTCCACGAAGGTTAAGACATGAGCTACATCCTTCTTTGTGATTTCCTGATTTGCACCGCCGAAGAGGATAATACAGTTTTCACCTTCCGGCGTATTCTGAATGATCGTGTGTCCCGATGGTCCTTCTTTTTTCAGAACAAGATCCGTGTGAACACCAGCATCTTTCAGCGTTTCCAGCAGCGGAGCAGAATCCTTTGCCCCAACAGCGCCGGCATGCCACGTTTCCAGGCCATATTTTGCAAAAGCAATCGCCTGGTTCAGCCCTTTTCCGCCGCTGAAAATCTGCCGGTCATCCGCCAAAAGCGTTTCGCCGGGTTGGACAAAATGGTTGACAGAGTAGACATAATCGATATTTAAAGAACCAAAGATTAATACTTTCATAATTCATTCTCTTTCTGCTTCCTGTTTCTTTTACAGAATCTGTCAAAAGGAAAACATCATAGCTTTTTGGAAGCGGTAAAGCCAGTTCATAGATTCCTTGTAATTCATCATAATGCAGAACCTCCGCTTTTTCAAAGCAAAATCAGAGCCTGTTTGAAAAAGTCTGTTAAAAAAGGTTTTCCGCAAAATGTGTGTCACAATTTACGGGAGATTTTGCCAAGATGAGGGCGTCGTAGCGGTTTTCAGGGTGGACAGAAAAAACGACATAAAAACAGCCATCTGTGCAAGTTTGTCCAGATGGCTGCCTTATCGTAATATTTTTATTATTTACACACTTCGTCAATATCCACACGGTCGATCATAATATTCAGGATTTCCGTATCGGTATCTTTCATGCCGACTCTTCCGATGTATCCCATACTCTTAATCGTATCTTCGACATCTTCCCGCACGATACCTTCTCCCGGCTGGAAGCTTCTGTGGTGCTGGCCCATGTAGTGAGCCAGGATTGCGGCATCAACAGCGGATGCGATTTTTGCTGCACAGGAGGATTTTGCTCCGTCGCAGACAATACCGCCGACGTTTCCGATGGTGTTGACGATGGTCAGGCTGACATCCTCATACGATCCGCCGGAAAGATAGGTGATGGCAGCTCCCGCACCGCAGCCGGCACTGACAGCGCCGCAGTAAGCGGAAAGACTTCCGATATATTTTTTCTGATGAACGGCGATCAGGTTGCTGACAACGAGTGCGCGGTACAGTTTATCCTGCGAAACGTTCCATTCTTTTGCAAATTCAATAACAGGAAGAGAAACGGTCATACCCTGGTTTCCGCTGCCGGAATTGATGACAACCGGAAGAGAACAGCCGCTCATACGTGCATCGGAACCAGCTGCTGCACGGGCACGGGCGCGGATTTTAACGTCATTGCCATAATCATTCAGAAGGGTGCGGCCTACCTGTGCTCCGTACGGATGATTCAGGCCTTCATCGGAAATCGCAGAGTTCATGGTGATCTGACGGTCAAGAATGTCTTTGACATCTTCGATTCTTACTGTATCGGCAAATTCGAGAATGTCTTTGACATTCAGCACGCTTTTATCTACATATTCCGGAGAGTCCTCATGTGCAGCAATCTGGTAGAGCACTTCGCCGTCCTTTACGATGCGTGAAATCAGTGTATGGCGGTTGACAATGGTAACCTCCGCACTATGTTCCCCGGCAATGACTTTTGCAACGATATAGAGATTTTCTACACCTTCCTTTAACGTACAGGTGCAGAATCCCTGCTGTACCAGCTCTTTTGTCTTTTCGATGTCTGCTTCGGTTACGTCCTCAAGAACCTCAAGCTCACGATCTGCCCGTCCGCCGACAACACCGAGTGTTGCCGCAACATCAATTCCTTTCAGGCCGTTGGAATTTGGAACCTTAACGCCTTTTACATTTTTGATAATATTTCCGCTGCAGCAAAGTTCAATCTTCTCCGGCATCTGTCCGAGTACCTCGTGTGCTTTCGCAGCCGCATAGGCAATCGCAATCGGTTCGGTACATCCGAGGGCCGGAACAAGTTCGTTCTTTAAAATCTTTACATAACTGTTGTATAATTTCTGATCCATTGAAGTTCTCCTGTGTGTTTTTTATCCGGATAAACAATAAGTTTTGCATACTATCTGGTTATACTAATGATATATCACTGATAATATCAGATGTCAAGCATAGAATTGCATTTTCCCAGGCTGCAAGATCGACTTTGCGTAACGCTTGTCCTCCTTCGACTGCTATAGTCCGCGTGAACAGCTCTCATATCAGGTTTTACTTCGGAAATTCTTTTCAGACACACGTTGGGATTTTCCGGCAACACGTTGTATTTTTTTTCGACATGTCCTATACTGAAATATATAGCAAAGACCCAAAATAATACGCAAAAGGCAGTATTGCAGAGCGCGAATTACAAGGAGCCGATGGGAAGGCGTACCGGAGTATGATAAAAATCTGTGACGCAGTAATTCGCGCTTTGCGATGCTGAATTTCTTAAATTGGAGGAAGTCTGTATGCAGAAAATTACGTTTCGAAAATTAATCGGAGAGAACTATATTTACCCGGAGCTGCAGGGACACTTTATAGAATTTCTTGGTTCTTGTATTTACGATGGCATCTGGGTCGGTGAGGATTCGGAGATTCCGAATTATCATGGAATCCGCAAAGATCTTGTGGATGCGTTTCAAAAGCTGCATCCGCCGGTGATCCGCTGGCCGGGCGGATGCTATGCGGATGTTTACCACTGGAGAAACGGTATCGGACCAAGAGAGAACAGGCCGGTTACTTATAATGAAAATTTTGGTACATTTGAAACTGATCCGAATCAGTTCGGTACGCACGAGATGATGGAATTCTGTGAAATGATCGGTGCAAAGCCATGGTTTAATATCAACATGATGACAGGTTCTCCGGCAGAGATGCGTGAATGGATGGAATACTGCAACAGGCGAGAATCCACAACACTTACCAGAGAGCGGAAGGTAAACGGACACGAAGCGCCGTTTCAGGTAGAATACTGGGGCATTGGAAATGAAGTCTGGGATGGCGGCGGAAAAATGACGCCACAGATGTATGCGAATGAATATCGGAAATTTACATCGTCCTGTCCGTCCTTTGGATCGGGCGATCAGGCGTTTCCGCCAAAATGCATTGCCAGCGGTCCGGATGGAAACAAGCCAAAAGAGCGTGTTGCGTGGACGAAAGACTTTTTCAAGGAGATGGGAAAATACCGTATGCCATCGCTTTACGGCTATGATCTTCATTTTTACAACTGGAACCTGAAACAGCTTCAGACAGAGAAAAAGTTCGATGAAAAACAGTGGTATGATGTGATTAATGGATGCAAAGAGCTGGAAAATGTCATTCACGAGCAGCGCCGCCTGATAGATGACGGTCTTGAAGCACTTCCGAAACCGGAGGGGCCGTTCCGGGCGGCACCGAGAAAATGTGAACTGATTGTCGGTGAGTGGGGAAACTGGCACAGCAGTGCGTTTAATGCACGCCCGGCGCTGTATCAGCAGTGCACGATGCGCGATGCCGTTACAACCGCACTGACACTCGACATCTTCCACCGCAATACCGGGGATGTGCGCATGGCATGTGTAGCACAGTCTGTCAATGTCCTGAATTCCCTGTTCCTGACGGATGGTGAGCATTGTATTCTGACACCAAACTACGATGTGTTCGATATGTATCAGGTGCATCAGGGTGCGTATACGCTTGGCTTTGAGGAAAAGAACAAAGATCCTGAGGTCTGCATCTTTGCTTCGATCAAAAATGATGATATCTACGTCAACCTCGTAAATACAAGCTACAGCGAATCAAAGAAAATCGAATTGAAATTCAAACAGTGTCCGGAATTTGTTGAAGCCAAAACACTGTACTCCCAAGATCCGCAGAACTACAATGATGCGAAACATCCGAACCGAGTCCGCTGCAAAGAAGGAAAAGCACCTGCATGGGAAAAAGACTCCTTCCAGATTGCACTGCCGGCGGCTTCGGTCAGCGTTTATCATTTCAGAAAAACAGAAACAGAAAAGTAATACATACAAAACGGGCCGCCCCGGGGAAAAGGATTGTTCCCACAGGGCGGCTCATTTCTATTACAAAAACAATTCAATCACAAACACCACGGCACAGCATGCCACCGAAACCTGAAACAGGTTTGCACCGAACCATGCGGCTGCGATGCCGACGACAAGCGCGAGTGCGCCGGAAACAGGGCTCTGTGTTGCATGGACAATCGCCGGGAAGGTCATGACTGACAGCGTCACGTATGGAACGTAGTACAGAAACGACTGAATAAACTGATTTTTAATCGGCTTCCGAATCAGCGTCAGCGGCAGAATCCGGATTGTGTAGGAAACCAGAGCCATGACGGCGATATAGATATAATTATTGTACATCAGCATTTTCCTCCTCTGTCTTTACCGGGAACAGGATAGCTCCGGCGCAGGAAATCAGAACGGTGAGCAGAATCGTTCTGGTTCCGTCGGAGAGAGTGGAGATGCCCGGGAGATAGCTGCAGATAAAGCTTAAGAAAAAGCTGACGGCAACAAGACCCGCTACCACACGGCTCTTTCGCGCCGGGGGAATGATGATTGCAAGGAACATGCCGTACAGCGCCACGCTTAAGGCACTGACAGCGCGCAGCGGCAGCAGATTTCCGGCAATAATACCAAGAGCCGTGCCGATCGACCACGCGGGAGCAGCGACGAGAATGGCACCGTATGTATAATACGGATTCAGCCAGCCCGGGCGCGCGATTGTGATGCCAAACAGTTCATCCGTTACATCGTAACCAATGAGAAAACGGTGGAAAAACGGCGTGTCCGGCGAAAAGCGCTGGGCAAGCGCACAGCTCATCAGAAGATACCGCGCATTGGCGATGAGCGTAATGATAGCGACCTGCAGATAGCCTGCGTTGGCGGCAATCAGTGTAAAGGCAGCGTATTCTCCGGCGGAAGCATTGTTGAAAAGACTGGCGAGAAAGCCCTGAAAAGGACTAAGACCTGCCTTACGCGCTGCAATGCCGAGCGAAAACGAGACCGCAAAATAGCCAAGCCCGATCGGAATGCCATCGCGGATTCCGTTGACCAGAACCTGGCGGGAAAATGAATAAGATCTTTGTGAACTCATAAAAAATTACTTCCTTCTCCTGCGTAAAAATCAGAGTTTGTTTGAGAAACCTTTCCGTAATCTGGGATTCGCAGCTTACGAAAAGGTTTTTTCAGACATGGTCTGATACCAGATTGCTACGTGCTTTGCACTCTCGCAATCTTCTGGTGAAAATTATAGCAAGTTTCGACAGGTTCGTAAACTCTTATTTTGCTCTTGTTCGTTTCCATTAGCCACTGCTTACGCCTGCGTTTCTAAGTCTGTTGAACTGAATTGTATAAAATTATGTACAAAAACAGAAGATAAAGCTTGAAAATAGAAGAAAAATCCATTAATATCTATGTATACAAAAAACATTGCTGAAGGTGGTGCCTACGATGAAACTGCGTGCGCTTGCAAAAATAAATCTTGGTCTTGATGTGACCGGAAAAAGAGAGGATGGTTACCATGAAGTCCGCATGGTAATGCAGACGATCCAGATGTACGATCAGCTGGAAATAAAGGAGAGCAAAGAACCTGGCATAAGGCTGACAACCAATCTGCCGTTCCTTCCGTGTAATGACGGAAATCTCGTATACAAAGCGGCAAAGATTCTGATGGATGAATTTGATATCCGTCAGGGCGTTGATATGAACCTGACAAAATTTATCCCGGTAGCAGCCGGCATGGCGGGCGGAAGCTCCGATGCGGCGGCAGCGCTGGTCGGAATCAACCGCATGTTCCAGCTGGGACTCACAAAACGCCAGCTGATGGAGCGCGGCGTGCAGATCGGCGCGGATGTTCCGTACTGTGTGATGCGCGGTACGGCGCTGGCAGAAGGAATCGGCGAAAAGCTGACATCCCTTCCCGGCGTACCGATGTGCTACGTGCTGATCGGAAAACCGGGCATCAATGTTTCGACAAAATTTGTCTATGGAAACCTGCATCTTGATGAGGTGACGGAGCATCCGGATATCGACGGCATGGTAGAGGCGATCCGAAATCATGACCTGTACGGCATCACGGACCGCATGGGAAATGTGCTGGAATCCGTGACGTGTCCGGCGTATCCGGTGATCGATGAGATCAAGGCACAGATGATGAAAAACGGTGCGGTCAATGCGATGATGAGCGGCAGCGGCCCGACCGTATTCGGCATTTTCGACGATCCGGAAAAGGCAGAATTTGCCCGCGATCAGTTAAAAATAAGCGGACTGTCGAAACAGACATTCCTGACTACAGTATCAAAACCGGGAGGTACAGAGTATGGCAAAAAATGAGTTAGACCTGCAGATGGAGGATTATCAGTACCTTCCGCTCCGTGATGTCGTGTTCCGCACGCTGCGCCAGGCGATTCTGCGCGGGGAGTTAAAGCCGGGTGAACGGCTGATGGAGATCCGGCTGGCAAATCAGCTCGGCGTTTCGCGTACCCCGATCCGCGAGGCGATCCGTATGCTGGAGCTGGACGGCCTTGTGATCATGGTACCGCGGAAGGGTGCGCAGGTAGCACAGATCACGGAAAAAGACCTGAACGACGTGCTGGAGGTGCGGCTTGGACTGGAGGAGCTGGCGGTAAAACTGGCGTGCGAACGGATTACCGAGGCGGAACTGCACAGCCTGTATCAGGCATCACGCAGTTTTGAGAAGCTGCTGGAGACGGAGACAGATGATCTGCAGGAGCTTGCACAGGCGGATGTGGCGTTCCACGATGTGATTTACCAGGCAACGAATAATGAGCGTCTGATCCAGCTGCTGAATAACCTGCGGGAGCAGATGTACCGGTACCGGATCGAATACCTGAAAGACGTAAAATCACGCCGGTCACTGGTAGAAGAGCACGATGCGCTGTATGAGCGGATGAAAAAACGTGATCTTATGGGCGCGCAGAAAATGATCCGCGAGCATATCGAGCGGCAGCAGGAAAGCATTATGCAGACCGTACATCATCAGAATATGGCGGCGGCTGAGGAAAAATAGAGCGTATAAAAATTCGAAAAAAGAACATTCTGTTACGGAGTGAAAAACTCTGCGGCAGAATGTTTTTTTTCGCCGCGAAACCGAGAGAAATTCACGGAGCGTGTTTCTCCCGGCCAATTTTTATAGAAGGAGAGCGTGCGGCGTGGAGAAGAAAACAAAAATATCATTATCACTGGCGGAAAATGAAAGCATCATCCGCGCATGGTGCGAAAACTGCGATGACATCCAGATCCGTCCGATGAAAATCGGCAGAGCAGGCGGAACCGGCGCGCTGCTGATCTATGTCGAAGCCGCAGTAAGCTGTGTCACCCTGGAGGACTCTGTGATCGGCAAGCTGCTGAACCGTCTGATGGAAGTCCCTAAGGATGAGATTCCGAACTTTCTCTCCGAAAACCTGCTCGGAATTTCCGACACGCTGGAATTTAATACCCTCGAGGATGCCTTTGCCTCGATGCTGGCGGGAAACGCCGTTCTCTTTGTGGACGGATATGACCGCGCCGTCAAAATCGGTTCGAAGGGATATCCAAATATGGGAGTCCAGAAGGCCGAGTCCGAGAAAGTGCTGCGCGGCTCAAACGAAGGCTTTTCCGATTCCGTCAAAACCAACACGGCACTGGTCCGCAAGCGTCTGCGGACCACTGATCTGAAAGTGGAGGAGATACATTTTGGTGCGCGTTCTGATACGGTTCTGGCTCTGGTGTATGAGAAAGAGCTGATTTATCCGAAATTTCTGGAAAGTGTGAAACAGCAGATTGCCGGCTGGGAAGTGGACGGCGTTTTTGACAGCGGCATGGTCGAGCAGCTCTGCGAACCGCAGTGGAAATCGCCGTTCCCGCGCTTCGAGACGACCGAACGGCCGGACCGCGCGGCGATGGAGATTCTGGACGGAAGAATCCTGCTTTTATGTGATAATTCCCCGGTCGGGATTCTCTTCCCGGCATCATTTGACAGCTTTTTAAAGGTCAGTGAGGACCGGTATCATCATTTTCTGATCGTCTCATTTGAGCGGCTGCTGCGGTATGCGGCGGTCTTTCTCGCCCTGTGGATTTCGGGCGGATACCTGGCTGTCACGGGCTTTCACACGCAGGTGCTTCCGACCAAACTCCTGCTGGCGTTCGCCGAAGCGCGGAAAGGCGTTCCGTTCCCCGGCATTCTGGAAATTCTTCTGATGGAATTTGCTTTTGAACTGATCCGCGAGGCCGGTGTGCGCATGCCGGGGCCGCTTGGCGGGACGATCGGAATTGTGGGCGGACTGATCATCGGAGATGCAGCGGTTTCCGCAAATCTGGTGAGCCCGATGACCGTCGTTGTGGTTGCGGTTTCGGCGCTCTGTTCGCTGGCGATTCCGAACGAAGAGTTCGGTGCGCCGTTCCGGTTGCTGAAATTCGGCTTCATTTTGCTCGGCGGATGGCTCGGCATTTTCGGCATGGCGCTCGGCACGTTTCTTCTCGCAGGTCATCTCGCCGGGCTTACGAGTTTTGGTATTCCCTATCTGATGCCGTTTGTCGGGAAAGGACTTGCGGGCTACCATGCGCCGAAGGATTCCGTATGGCGGCCGCCGCTGCATCAGATGCGGGAGCGGCCGGTCTTTGCAAAGCGTGATCAGAGAGTGCGGCTGCGGAAAAACAGAAAAGCTGTGGAGCCGGAAGAAAAACAGGAAAGGGGAGAGTGACGCATGTTTTCGGAAAATGACAGAATTTCACAGCGCCAGATGGAACGCCAGATCGTGCTCGTTCTGCTCTGCCCGGCGTTCTGGCAGCTCGCGGCGTACGGCGCATCGGACGGCCTGCCCGGTATGGCAGGGATTTTCGTTGGATATGGGCTGCTGGCGGTGTGGTGCATTTATCTCGTGCGCCTTGGCGGGCTTTACTGCCGCCTGGAAAGCGTGATGGGAAAGGCTGGGAAACTCCTTCTGGCAGTGATGTATCTGTGTTATCTGCTTTTCCTCGGCGGAACACTGCTTCGCAGAATGGCGGAGCTTGCCGCCGCGTATCTGACAGCGGGTGTACCGCAGGAGCTCTGCGGACTGTTTCTGCTCGCGGCGGCCGGGTTTGGTGTCGGCAGTGAAGTACAGAAAAGAGGACGGCTGGCGGAAGCACTCTATCCGTGGATTGTGGGCGGGATTTTGATTCTGCTTCTGCTGACGGTTCCGCAGATGCATTTTTCCTCGTTTGAGGATGCCTGGGAGACAGCAAAGTCTGTTGAAATTGTGGATAACGGAATACTTTTTAGGCGGAATGTGTGGAGAACGCTGGAAAACGTAACACCGATTGCGCTGCTGCCGTTTTTACTGGGGAATGTGCAGAAAGAGCACAGGAGTGTCATTCTTCCGGTGACGCAGAGTATCTGGAAAACGGGGCTTCTTGTAATCGCAGGAAGCATGGCGCTGCTCGGCGTTTTCGGCCGGCGCGGCACGGCTGCGGCGCAGGACCCGCTCTTACTGTTAATGGCAGGAACGAGCCTGCCGGGTGGATTTCTGGAGCGGTTTGATATTCTGTGGATGGCATTTCTTTTGATGGGACTGTTGTTCACACTGGGAAGTCTGCTGTTTTACGTATCGCTGATCGGAGAGAAGACGGGACTGTGGAAACCGCAGAATCTCTATGTACGGATCGGTACAGTGCTTTTTATATGGCTGCTGTCATGCGCGGAAAGCGGCTGGTCGGTCCGATACGGTTACTTTCCGTTTTTCCTTGCCATCACGGTGCTGCTCGGCTTCTGCCAGAAGCATATGAAAAAACTGCGGCTTGTGTGTCTGGCGCTGGGCAGTATGATTTTCCTGTCATCCTGCGGGGCAGTAGAGCCGGAAAAGCGGCTGTATCCACTGGCGGTTGCCTTTGATTATGTGTCGGAAGAGGCAATTGCGCCGGAAAACAGTGAAACTGGGGAAGAAACCGGGACGGCGGTCAGTGAGAGCGGTGGAGAAAAGGAGACGGCTGGCGGTAAATGGCGCGTCTGGTATGCGCCTGCGAATCTTGCGGTGGTGACCGGCCAGGGAAAGGATGAGCAGGAGGAGGGAACCGACGAGGACCCCGCATCGCTGTTCTTTGAAGCGGAGACGTTTGAGGAGATTGCGCAGCAATATGACAGCACAGAGGAATATGATCTCGACACCGGACACGTCCAGGCGATTGTATTTTCCGATGCACTGCTCAGTGACCGGGGACGGATGGAAGAACTGTTGAAGTACCTGGAACAGGACCGTGCGCTTGGGCACAGTGCCTATCTGTTTCACGCAGAAAAACCAGAAGATATCATGGAGCAGAACGGAAAACAGGTGGAGTCCGTCGGTGAGTACCTGTGCGGAATTTATGACAACCGGGTGAAAAGAAAAGAGGCGGTGACACTGGCGGACTTGTGCTATGCGTGGGAAAACGAAAGGAGCATTCTGTGGATTCCGAAAGCGCCGTAAAAGGTTTAAAGTGTATGGAATATCGGAGCGGGTAGTGAGTGTCTGTGTATAAAAGTTTTGAAATCCGGCAAAACTGGAAAAAACAGGAGGCAGCATATGAATGAGAAAAAAGTACAGAGCCGGAAATGGAATCAAAATCAGACACAGAAGAAATCCAGGGACAGGCAGGCGCAGCTCCGAAATACATTTGGGAACCAGCATAGAAGTCAATTCCAGGAGGCATTTCAAATTTTCTGTCGCCGCTGGCTCCCCGTCTGCATTGCGGCGCTGATCCTTTCCGGAACCGCCAATCTTCTCCGCGAGTCCCGTCTGCAGCAGGAAGTCGCTGCAAAGATCGTGCGCTTTCACGTAAGAGCCAACAGCGACTGCGCCTCCGACCAGCAGATCAAGCTTCAGGTGCGCGATGCCGTTGCCGAAGAACTGCAGACGATCCTGCACGGAGCCGAAACAAAAGCAGAAACCGAAGAAATCCTGCGTGAAAACGAGCCCTCCATCCGTGCCGCCGCCCTTCAGACGCTGCGCGCAGGAGGCAGTACTGACGATATCACCGTAACGTACGGAAAAGCCAGTTTTGAGGAAAAAGAAACGGGCAATTATATTCTCCCCGCCGGAACGTACGACGCTCTTCAGATCAACATCGGCAGAGCCAAAGGGCACAACTGGTGGTGCATGCTGTACCCGTCCATCTGCTTTTCGGATGCCCTGCGCCCCGTAAACGAGGACGGCAAAAGTGCAGAAAAAGTCGAAAAAAGCCGGATTCCGCTGCAGAATCTGTTGAGTGACGCCGCCTACCGCGAAATCCTGAAAAGTGACCGGATTTCGTTCCGGTTTTTCTGGCGTTAAGCGGATTTTTCGAAAGACTTTCAAGAGAAATGATTGCAATATTCCTCCATTCGGGTTAAAATAATGTATCAGCGACCTATTTTAACCAGGGTCGTGAAATGAAAAAAGAAATGTAAAAATTCAGATATATTAAATATAGAAATGAACCCCATTCGGCATGACAAAAAAGTAATGCCGGATGAAAAATGGAGGAAAGTATGAAAGCAGACAGACAGGCGCCGATCGGCGTCTTTGATTCCGGTGTCGGCGGACTGACCGTAGTGCGTGAGATTATGCGAAACCTGCCCGACGAACGAATCGTATATTTTGGAGATACCGCGCGTGTGCCGTACGGTTCCAAATCGAAAAATACCGTCATCCGTTATTCCCGCCAGATCGTACACTTTCTGGAAACCCAGCAGGTCAAGGCAATCGTCATCGCCTGCAACACCGCGAGCGCGCTGGCACTCGATACGATCGAAAAAGAGATCGATCTCCCGATCATCGGCGTGGTAAAACCGGGCGCACAGATGGCCGTCGAGACGACGCAGAACAAGCGCGTCGGCGTCATCGCAACCGAGAGCACTATTCAGAGCGGCCTCTACCAGCAGCTCATTACCGAGGCAGATCCGGCGATCACCGTTTACGGAAAACCGTGTCCGCTGTTCGTGCCGCTCGTGGAAGAGGGCTGGACAAAAGATCCGATCACCGAGGAAGTGGCGCGCCGCTATCTGGCAGAGATTCTGGATAAAGACATCGACACGCTGATTATGGGATGCACCCACTATCCGCTGCTGCGTTCTCTGCTGCGGAAAGTAGTCGGAGAAAAAGTAACACTCGTCAACCCGGCATACGAAACCTCACAGGCACTGCGCAGACTGCTGCGGGAGCTGGATCTGGAGAATCCGGGAAACGATGAGCTGGGCCGTCAGAAATACCAGTTCTTCGCAAGCGACGGCGTAGAGCGGTTCAATGCCTTCGCACATTCCGTTCTGCCGGAGCAGATCAGCGATACGAAACAGGTACAGATTGAAAACTATTAAAAACGACATACAGAAAAGAGAGAGGAACACCAGAAAAGGATGGAAAAAGACGTACTCATCAGCATCCGCGGACTGCAGTATCTGATGGATGAGGAATCCGGCGAACAAGAACCGGTGGAGGTTATGACGACGGGTTCGTACTACAAGAAAAACGGCCATCACTTTCTGATCTACGACGAGGCAACCGAAGGCTTTGATATGATGACGCACAACATGATCAAATTTACGGAAAACGCCCTCGAGGTGCGCAAGCGCGGCCTCATTGATGTCCATATGATTTTTGAGGAGGATAAAAAGAACATTTCGTTTTATCACACGCCATATGGCATGATCAACATGGGAGTTGCGGCGACGAAGGTCAGAATGAAAGAGACGCCGGATCAGATTTTACTGAAGGCAGAATACGCGCTCGACATCAACGACAGCTACGTGGGGGACTGCGTAATCGATATCGAGGTAAGACCGCGGGAAGGCGGAAAACTGAATTTATAAAAAAATACCCGGGAAGAATGAAAATCATTCAACTCGGGTATCTGCATTTTCAGATGAAATTTTATTTCTCCTCGCCGCGTGCCTTGCGGAGCATTTTCTGCCAGAAGCCGTTTTTCTTTGCCGGCTGCTCTAAAGAACCGCGGATGCCGCGAACGCCGGTGATGTAGATACCGCTTACGGTAGCCTTGACTTCTTTTTTCACCGGGATCTGATCGAAGATAGCAGCGTCGCAGATCAGGGTCATGATTCTCGGACCGACTTTTGCTTTGACGATCGGCAGTTTTGCGCGACGCATCATTTTCGGTGTCTGGTCAATGACCATCTGTGGGAGTCCGGAATCTTTCATGCGAAGCTTTTTCTTATCTATGATCAACATGGAGACAGTCTGTTTCATGGCCTCCATTTGTTCCTGCTGTGCGGCCTGTTTTGTCTGTGCTTTTTTACCGAAGTAATACAGCAGACCAAGGATGACAGCGATGACAGCTAATACGATTAATACGATAATCCAGGGTTTCATCCCTCTATTCCTCCTCTGCAAAAAATAATGTGGGCATCGGAACATACAATGCCAGTCTATGAACATTCTAACATTGATTTCGGCAAAACGCAAACACATTTTAGCGCAATCCAGGCGATTTTACGGTCGAAAATCATAAGAATTTCTAAAATCGGAGCCCCAGCCTTTTTTTTACCGGACAAGTATGGTAAAATGAGATTTACAACGCGCCGGGAACGGCGTAGTATGGAGGAAAATTCAAGAATGAAAAGAAAAGCAGCAGTCATGCTTCTGCTCATGACACTGGGAGCAGCCAGTGTGAGCGGATGTGGAAAAAACAATACAACAAGCAGCAGTTCCGTATCAAGCGCAAGCAGCACAAGCGCTTCCTCAGCATCCGATGCGTCGAGCGCAGGCAGCACATCGTCCGACAGCACAGCTTCTGAGGAATACGCTTCCCCGAGTGATGTAGACGGGATTCCGGTTGTCGATGAGGAAGTTGATCCTGCAGAGTGTGTAACGCTTGGAGATTACAAAAAGCTCACACTGGAAAAGAAAGTAGAGCAGGTAACGGATGATGACGTACAGACGGCCATTATGGCAGAGACAGCTGTCACCATGGACGATCCGGATGCCACCGTACAAAAAGGCGACACCGCCGATATTGCCTATGTTGGCAAAGTTGATGGCAAGGAGTTTGACGGCGGAAGCAGCGATTCCTATAATCTGGTGATCGGATCCGGTACCTTCATCGATGGATTTGAGGATGGTGTCATTGGAATGAAAACAGGGGAGACAAAGGATCTGAACCTGAAATTCCCTGACAGCTATCAGAGTACCGATCTGGCAGGAAAAGATGTTGTGTTTACCGTTACGGTAAATGCGTTTACCCGCCCGGCAGAAAACATTGACGGATGGGAGCTCGATGATGCATGGGTAGCAAAAAATACAGATTACAGTACTGTGGAGGAATACCGTGCCGGAAAACGCGCAGAGCTGGAGGCTGCAAATGAGACGACAGCGGAAAATAATCTGCAGAATGACGCGATGCAGCAGATGGCAGACGGCTGTACGTTTCACAAAATTCCGAAATCCTATATCACCCTTGGCGAAGAAGATTACGATAAACGGTATACCGCTTATCTTCAGAATTACGGCATTTCCCTGGATGACTATCTGGAGCAGTACGCAGACCGGGCAACCTACAATCAGGAGAAAGCAACGTATGCCGGAACCATGGCAAAGAGCGCCCTTCTTCTGGATGCCGTAAAAGAGGCAGAAGGCTGGACAACCGACGATCAGGATTACCAGGAGATCTTAAACGATGAGGCAGCCAACGCCAACATGTCCCAGGAGGATTTCCTGAACGCAGCAAATGATTATTATGGTGAAGACACCGTCGTGCGCAACATCATGATGGAGCGTCTGATCAACACCGTTCTTGACAACGCAACCGTCAATACGGTAACCGTAGATGCAGACGGAAACACCGTAAAATAACGTTTACGAAAAAAATCACCCCGGAATACGGAAAGAAAATTTTCCAGTATTCCGGGGTGTTTCTTTTTCAGGATTTTCTAAAGATATTTATTTCGAAATCTTATGCCATAATTTTGCGGAACAGATCTTTCAGATCTTCAACGCTTGCATCTTTCGGGTTGCCCGGTGCGCAGGCATCTGCGTGTGCGGACTCGGCAAGGAACTGCAGGTCTTCTTCTTTGACTGCTTCGAGAACAGATGGGATTCCAACGTCTGCGGACAGTTTCTTAACAGCGTCGATCGCTGCTTTTCTGTACTCTTCCTGAGACATTTCATCGACACCTGCAACGCCCATAGCGCGTGCGATTTCACGGTATTTCTCACCGGTGCATTCCTGGTTGTATTCCATAACGATCGGAAGCATCATTGCGCATGCAACACCGTGCGGGGTATCATAAACAGCGCCCAGGGTGTGTGCCATGGAGTGAGCGATTCCAAGACCTACGTTGGAGAAGCCCATACCTGCGATGTACTGGCCGAGAGCCATTCCCTCACGTCCCTCTTTGGTGTTTGCAACAGCGCCGCGCAGGGATTTGGAGATCAGCTCGATGGCTTTCAGATGGAACATATCGGTCATTTCCCATGCAGCTTTTGTGGTGTAGCCCTCGATAGCGTGGGTCAGAGCGTCCATACCGGTGGAAGCGGTCAGTCCTTTCGGCATGGAGGACATCATCTCAGGATCAACAACTGCGATGATCGGCATGTCGTGCGGGTCAACGCATACGAATTTACGTTTTCTCTCTACGTCGGTGATAACGTAGTTGATGGTAACCTCTGCAGCAGTACCTGCTGTGGTCGGAACAGCGATGATCGGTACGCAGGGATTTTTTGTTGGTGCAGTGCCCTCAAGGCTTCTGACATCCTCGAACTCCGGGTTTGCGATGATGATACCGATGGCTTTGGAAGTATCCATGGAAGAACCGCCGCCGATTGCGATCAGATAATCAGCGCCGGATGCTTTGAAAGCTTCTACGCCGTGTTTTACGTTTTCGATGGTCGGGTTTGGTTTGATGTCGCTGTAAAGCTCATAGTCCAGTCCGTTCTCGGTCAGGATATCGGTTACTTTGGAAGTAACGTTGAATTTTACCAGATCCGGGTCAGAGCATACGAATGCTTTTTTGAAGCCGTGTGCCTTTGCCTCGTTTGCGATTTCAGCGATAGCGCCTGCTCCGTGATAGGATGTAGCATTTAAGTTAATACGATTTGCCATGATGAAAAAACTCCCTTCTGAATAAATGGATCTGCTGGAATCAGCAGCCGTTCGTTTTGTTTGTGATTATATTAACAAAATCGGAGGGAAACAGAAAGTGACAGAAGAAGCAAAGTGTAACACTTTTGAAAAATTTGACATTGTGCAAAAAATAACAAACCGGAATTTGTGAAAAATGACAAGAGCCGCAGCTCTTTCCGTTCAGGAAAGAAGCTGCAGCTCCAGAAACAGTTTTTTTAAGTCCTCCGGCATTGCGCGGACGAGAAGACCGGCCAGCTCGGAAGGGGTGATGTCCATCCCGCCAAGTACCCATTTTACGGTCATTGTGATCGATCCCTGGCAGTACATTTCGAGGAGAAAATGCATTTCCTGCGTCACCGGGCGGCCGCTTTTTTCGCGGATCAGGTTTTCGTAGAATGCCAGGATCAGTTCGAAATCATGCTCCCGCAGGGAGTTCTGTTTGTCGTAGCGGAAGGCGGCTGCGAAGAACGGTTTTTCCTCCTGGATGTATGTGAATTTCTTTTCCAGACTGTCGAAAACGGTCGTTCCGCGGCCCATATGTTCGAAGGATTTTGTAAGTAATTTATCAAAATACCAGTTGATCAGATCATATTTATCGAGAAAGTTGCGGTAGAAGGTCTGACGGGTAACGCCGCAGATTTCACAGATCTGGCGCACGGTGATCTCCTCGACCGGCGTCGTCTTCATGCATTCCTTCATGGATTCGGCAAGGCGGTATTTTGTTTTTTCACCTTTGGCAACAGATACAGTGGAATCAATCATCAGAGCAGTTTTCCTTTCGTTTCTAAAATCTTTGTATGGTTTATTATAACGCGAAACTGGAAAAATAAAAAGCCGCTTCGTTTTGAGGAGTATTTAAAGTATGACGAGAACAGCAGAGGAAACTTAGGCGAAGAGCTTCCGGTGCTCGTATACCGCATGCTGGAATACTCCCTGAAGGACGAACTGGTGCAGCGCTTCGGCAAAGAGACACAGGTAGAGATTTTCCGCAGCGCCGGACGCACGGCAGGTGAGTATTTCGCAAAACACATGCTGGATATGGATCAGCCGATGGATGCGTTTGCCAATCAGCTGCAGAACAAGATGAAAGAACTGAAGATCGGTGTACTGCGGATTGAGGATGTCGATGAAGAGAGCGGAAGAATCATCCTCACGGTGGCAGAGGACGCGGACTGCTCGGGACTTCCGGTGCTCGGAGAGACGGTCTGCAATTACGATGAGGGATTTATTGCCGGAGTGCTTTCTACGTAGCACCGCTTTTACAAAATCCGTTCGCGGACCATTGCCTGGGAGGACGAGAAGGC
>OLGM01000071.1_pt1 | contig 72485 bp, 62 predicted proteins | sample 1606001 | NCBI WGS metagenome assembly OLGM01 (sample SAMN03283294) | human gut metagenome | biome: human-associated habitat; material: feces | host: Homo sapiens | place: Peru | collected 2012
GGAGAGGCTCGTAAGATTTAATTTAGATTTCGTAGGATATGCAGCAAGCCGAGGAATGAAGTAAATTTTATAGTTTATCTACTCTTTCCACGGCTATAAATTTATAAATCAAAATCAGATTGCAAGTTGCACTACTTCGTGGTCAGCTAGAGACTTGTGAATATCAATTATCCTTTGGTTTGAGGAACCACGGAATTTTAGGTTTGGATCCTTTCTAGACTCCACAAATCTTCCATCAACCAACACATCAATCTCATTCAAGCACTCATCAGTAATCTCATCCTTCCTATCTTCTAGCTGTTCTAGTGTATATCCAGTATAACACCAAACATTAAAATTAGGTCTCTTTTGCTTAACTTCTTTTATAAAATCAAGCACTTCTGGCATATTTTCCTTGCAAAGTGGCTCTCCTCCACTTATGGTAATCCCTTTAAGAATAGAATTATCCATTATCTTATTTATAATCTCTTCTTTGTCAAATTTCTTCCCATAATTATAATCTTGTGCAATTTTATTATGGCACCCTGGACAATGATGTGGGCATCCGCTTACAAATAATACAGCCCTCCATCCTAATCCATTTGATATGCTTTCATCGTAAAAACCTGCCATATTCATTTTTATATAGTCCCCCTTTTATGCTCCTTTTATTTCATCATTACCACCAATGTGTGTTACTCTATCTCTTAATTCTGAAAGTTTTGCATTATTCCAACGTGAAGTTGTTCCAACTAAATATCCTGTAATTCTTTGAATTGTATCAATATCTGTGCTTCCACAAACTGGGCATCTTGTAAGGTTTGCATCTGCATTTTCGAATCCACATTCCATACATCTGCTTCTAGTATGGTTTACACTTCCATAGCCCATATTATACTTATCCATTAAATCTACAACTGCCTCAATTGTATCTGGGTTGTGTGTAGCATCTCCATCTAATTCGATATAGAATATATGTCCACCTTCTGTTAAAGCGTGATATGGTGCTTCCACTCTTGCTTTTTGTTCTGCTGTGCATTTGTACCAAACTGGAACATGATTACTATTTGTGTAATATTCTCTATCTGTTACACCTAATATTACTCCATATTTCTTTTTATCTATTCTTGTAAATCTTCCAGATAATCCTTCTGCTGGGGTTGCTAGAACTGAGAAATTCAAATCATATCTATCTGAAAATCCTTCTACTAATTCGTGTAATTCTCCAATTATTTCTAATCCTAATTTTTGTGAATCTTCTGATTCTCCGTGATGTTTACCTGTTAGTACTGTTAAAGCTTCTGCTAAGCCTATAAATCCAACTCCTAATGTTCCATGTTTTAAAACTGGCTCTACTGAATCTGTTGGTTTTAATTTATCGCTGTCTTCCCATAGTCCAGACATTAGTAATGGGAATTGTTTTGCAATTGCTGTACATTGGAATTTATATCTATCATATAATTGTTTTGCAACAACTCCTGCATATTCTTCTAATTTGTTCATAAATATTTTCTTTACAGTCTTTTTATATGTAGTAGTCATATTTTCTTCTGAACCTCTGCCAAGTTCAAATTTCACACCTGTTTTTTCTTGTGCTTCTAATGCAGACTCTATTGCTAATCCAGGAAGATTTATTGTTGTAAATGATAAATTTCCTCTTCCTACTGATGTATCTTCTCCGTGTCTATCTTTAAATACTCTTGTTCTACATCCCATTGTAGCACATTCGTATATGTATCTTTTTGGGTCTTCTGCATTCCACTTTGGATGTGTGTTAAATGTTGCATCTAGATTTATATAGTTTGGGAAAAATCTTTTTGCTGCAACTCTGCAAGATAGTTTGTATAAATCGTAGTTTTTGTCTTCCGGTAAATAATTTACCCCTCTTTTTTTCTTCCATATTTGTATTGGGAATATTGGGGTTTCGTTGTTTCCTACTCCTCTTTCTGTTGAAAGCAAGATTTCTCTTATTATGCATCTTCCTTCTGCTGATGTATCTGTTCCATAGTTTATAGAGCTAAATACAACTTGGTTTCCTCCTCTTGAATGGATTGTATTCATATTATGAATAAATGCTTCCATTGATTGGTGGACTCTGTCTACTGTTGAATTTATAGCTGCTTGTAAATCTCTTTCTTCTCCTTTTAAGCCTTTTAGTTCTTTCTTAGTGTAGTCTTTTATTTTTATATTATATAATTTTGATAAATCTTTATCTAATAATTCTTCTACTTTTTTTACTTCTTCTATAAATGTTTTTCTTACAAATGGTGCTAAGTAGAAATCAAAAGCTGGTATAGCTTGTCCTCCATGCATTTCGTTTTGTACTGTTTCCATAGAAATACAGCCTAAAATACTTGCTGTTTCTATTCTTTTTGCTGGTCTAGAAGAACCATGACCTGCTTTAAATCCATTTTCTAATATTTTATCTAATGGATGTTGCAAACAAGTTAAGCTTTTTGTTGGATAATAGTCTTTATCGTGAATATGAATAAATCCATCCTTTACAGCTTTTCTGGCTTCTGTGGATAATAAAAAGTCATCAACAAATGGTTTTGTTGTTTCACTAGCAAATTTCATCATCATTCCTGCTGGTGTGTCTGCATTCATGTTTGCATTTTCTCTTGTTATTTCATTTGCTTTTGCACCTATTATGTCTAAGAAAACCTCTCTTGTTTTAGATTTTCTTGCTACATCTCTATTATATCTGTATGTGATATAGCTTTGTGCAACTTCTTTTCTAGAAGATGCCATCAATTTTTTCTCTACTAGGTCTTGTATTTCATAAACACTAGCTTGAACCTTATCTTCTAGATTTCTTTCTACTTGATTTGCAATTTTGTTTGCTAAATCGATGTCAACACCACCTGGTGTTTGTGACATTGCAAGTGTAATAGCTTTTACGATTCTCTCAATATTAAAATCAGCTACTCTCCCATCTCTTTTAATTACTTGCATTTTATTACCCCCAATTGATAGTTTTTATTTTTTTAATTCCCTTCGTATATAGGAATTTCGCTTCTTCTGTTTTACTAATTTTACATTGATAAATGCGTAATGTCAAACGCTACCTTTTATGTATACGTTGCGGTATTTTGCCTAATTTTGAGGTCTTTTGTCGCTTTGTCTTTTAGTTTTTACATTTAATTACAAAAAGATTTTTTTACATAATAATAAAACATAGTTCTTTGTAAGGAACTATGTTTTATTACATTTTTGTTACATGTTTTTTACATAATAATGCTTTATTGGTTTTAAATTTTCGTCTAATTCATAGCAAATTGGATTACCTGTTTGCAATTCTAGTTTTATAATGTCTTCGTCACTAATATCGTCCAAGTATTTTATCAAACCTCTTAAACTATTTCCATGTGCTACTATTATTACGTTTTTTCCATTTTCAATTTCTGGCTTTATATCTGAATTCCAATATTCTAGCACTCTTTTTATTGTATCTATTAAGTTTTCTGTTTTTGGTAATTCTTCTGGTGTTAATCCTTTGTATTTTTCGTCATTTCCTGGATATCTGCTATCAGTTACATCTAATTCTGGTGGTCTTACATCTGTACTTCTTCTCCATAAAAGCACTTGTTCTTCTCCGTATTTTTGCTTTGTTTCATCTTTGTTTAGTCCTTGTAATGCTCCATAATGTCTTTCGTTTAGCCTCCAACTTTCTTTTATTTCTATGTCTTCTTCATTCATTTCTTGTAAAATATATTTTAAAGTATCTTGTGCTCTTTTTAATGCAGAAGTAAATGCTAAATCAAAATGAAATCCATTCTCCTTCAAAGCAATTCCCGCTTCTTTTGCCTCCTTCACACCTTTTTCAGACAATTCCACATCTGTCCACCCAGTAAATTTATTCTCCAAATTCCACACACTTTGACCATGTCTAACTAATACTAATTTAATCATACTTACAAACCTCCTGTCGCTTATTATACCACAGCTTATTTTTTTGTGTTATATTTTTACATAAAAAATTTCCTTCTTTACTCCTGGTTAACTAAATTAAGATATTATGTACTATCCATATACAAAAGAAAGAGAGACTCTGAAATTTCAAAGTTCTCTCTTTCTGTCTGTGTTTAGGAGCAAATTAGCAAATAATTAGGTTTACTTAATATAAAGAGCTGCACGAAAGCCAATAGATTCTTCGGGCTGCCAACAAACATTACCCGAACCCACACCACGATAAGAAACAGGATGCTCGTGCCCGCTGTCTTCATAATCTCCACCACGCATAACCACCTTTTGTTCACCACAACAATAATTATCATTATTGTAATAACTCCGATAAAAATATTCTTGTGTCCATTCTCTTACATTTCCAGCCAAATCATAGATATTATTAGCACACCATTTTTTTCGTTTTCCAGTTTCAACTCTCTTTTTAAGAGGCTTCGCTGTATCACAATAATTTCCCCAACCAGTAGAGTTTTCTTCAATTTCCACACGAGTCTTAGCTTCCGTCTTTATAAGCCACTCTAATATCGAATCATATTCTGATCCAAAAGTTAAATGACTTTTAACAGTTTTATTACATTCAATAGTAGAAGCCACTCTCATTGCTTCATCGTGAACAATGTTTACCCATGGTTCAACTCCTCTTACCGATTGAGGTCTTCCCTCTGAATCTTTTGAAATGTTATAACGTGAAATATAAAATCCTCCATATTTCCTTACACTTTTAATTTGTTTGCGTAGTTCTTCATTTACATTTTCCTCGAATCCATTATACTTCGCAAATTTATCATGCCGGTAATTTCGTCTACCAAATTTTTTTGAAAAATGTTTTCCGTCAAGTGTTCCATTAGGCGCAAGACTTTCAACAGGAACCCACACAAACTGACTGCCATCGTAGCTTCTCTCAATTACAAATCCAGTATTCCATTCTCCGCAAATGTGCTTGTACCAACTTGGTATAGGTGGATTTTTATAATTTTCGAAATTTTCATTTGATGACTCACTATTCAAAGCTTTGTTATCTTGCTTTTCATTTGCTCCATCGGAGACCTCAAAAGTTATCCCTTTTTGCGCCTCAAGCACAAACTTTTCACACCGTTTCATAGCTAATACCTCCTTAAAGTCATAATTCCTATAACGGTTAAAAAATGGACCTCTCCATTATGTTAATTATAGCATGTTTTCTAGAAGATTGCAAATTCACATATTTTCTGTATTAGTAAATATTGCTATCGCTCTTTATAAAATGTTTTTTTAATTATACCTACTAAAAATTAAAAATGTGAAACTTTTTTTGATTTTTTTATCAAATTTGTTTCACATTTTTGATTTATTATTTAAATTTATACAAAATATTTTTACATTATAGCTTCAACTTCGTTTATTTTTCCATTGTCTATCAATTTTATTTGCTTGCTTTCAATTATTTCTCCATTTAATTTTAGTGTTTCTATTCCGGTTTGTTTATTATTGGGGTTTCTTACTTTTATATTATATACACTTGTTTTATATCTATATCTTATGCTGTATTCTTTCCAGCTGGAATCTATGCAAGGTTTTAATTTCATTATTCCATTTTCTATATTCAGCCCTAAAATTTCTTCTATTCCTATTTTATTTAGCCAAGCACTAGAACCTGTGTACCAAGTCCATCCTCCTCTTCCTATTATATTGGGTGCTGTGTACATATCTGCTACAACAACATATGGTTCTACTTTGTATTTATTAGCTGTTTCGCGTGTTCTGGCATGCTCAATTGGAATTAGGTATTTAAAATATTTTACTGCCTTGTCTCCTTCTCCCAAAATTGTCATTGCCCATATTGCCCATATTGCAGCATGTGTGTATTGCCCACCATTTTCTCTTACTCCTGGTAGATATGCTTTTATATAGCCTGGGTTAATATTTCCTTTTTCGAATGGGGGATCTAGTAGTTTTATTATGGCATTTTCTTTGTCGATTAGTTGATTTTCTAGTTCTTCCATTGATATTTTTTGCTTTTCTTCGTCTCCGGCACTAGATATTACTGACCAGCTTTGGGCTATGCTGTCTATTTTGGCTTCTTCGTTTTGCATACTGCCTATTACTTTGCCATCATCTGTATAAGCTCTTTTGAACCATCTTCCATCCCAAGCATTTCCATTTAATGCTTTTTTTAGCATTTGCATTATTTTTTTGTATTTATTTACAAGCTCTGTATCCCCTTTTTCTTCACAAATTGGGATAAATTCTTTTAATATACTGTACATAAAAAATGCTAACCACACACTTTCGCCTATCCCTTTGTTTCCTACTGTACTAAATCCATCATTCCAATCTCCTGAACCTATTTTAGGCAAATTATTTTTCCCAAAGTTTGATGCTTTCTCTATTGCTTTTATTGCGTGAGAATACAAACTTTCTTCAAAATCGGTTTGTGGATGGAAATCATAATGTTCATCTTCTCCATTTTGCAAAATTGGACCAGATATATATTGCACTTTTTCTTCTAAAATGCTCTTGTCTCCTGTATATTTTATATATTCTATTATTACATATACTAACCACAATAAATCGTCTGAAAATCTTGTTCTTATTCCTTTTTTACTTTCGTCATGCCACCAATGTTCTACATCTCCCTCTATAAATTGATGTGATGCATGTTTTAATATTTGATTTTTCATTATTTCACTATTTAATAGTTTTACTCCCAAAGTGTCTTGCAATTGATCTCTAAATCCAAATGCTCCTCCTGATTGATAAAATCCCGATCTTGCCCATAGTCTACATGCAATTGTTTGATATGCACACCAACCATTTAACATTATATTCATTGATTCTATTGGTGTTTTTACTTGAACTGTATTTAATTCTTCAAACCAATATTTTTGTACCTCTTGAAGTGCTTTTTTTGCTTCTTCTATTTGACTATATTTTTCTACATATTGCTCTATTTCTGTATTATCTTTTCCTTCTCCAAATAATAGTACAATTTCTTTGCTTTCAAATTCTTCTAAATTTACTTCTAATTCCATTGCAATACACGGTATTTGCCCAATTGAATTTTCGCCATCTAATTTCACTTTGTTCATTGCTTCTGGCTTATATATATTTCCGCTTCCCACAAAGCTTTTCTTACTTCCTGTATATGACTTTATTTTTTCTGAGCTACTAACAAATGCCACGTTTTTCTCTACATCTTCTACATACAAATTCTTTGCTAATAATGCATTTCCATATTTTTTTAATCTGATATTTCCTGCTGTTTTTATTTCGTCTTCTCCTATTACAGGTTTTATATAATATACCAATTTTAACGTTCTTTGTTCTGGCAAAATATTTTTTAGTCTTATAATATTTATTTTTACTTTATCTTCTTTTGGTACAAATATTTCTACATTTTGAAGTATATTATTGCTTATATGCTCATATTTTGCATATCCAAATCCGTATGTTATATAATAATCATTTTCGTCTGGAACAGGCAATGCTCCTAGTGTCCACATTTTTCCGTTTTTTACATCTTTTAAATAAATTGCTTCTGATGGTGTATCTAATACCGGGTTGTTATTCCATGCACTTAGCCTGTTTAACCTGCTATTTCTACTCCAAGTAAATCCTCCCATATTTTCTGTTACTATTGTTCCAAAATTAGGATTTGCAATTATATGGCACCATGTTGTAGGTAATTTATTGTTTTTACTAACTCTGATTATATATTCTTTACCATTTTCAGTAAATCCACCATATTCATTGTAATATTTTAATTTTTCACCTTCGATTTTTTTCCCGGATATTTCCATTTGATTTTCTATTATTGGTTCTGGTAATTCTCCAATATTTTTTATTGAATCTTCATAATCTTTTTCCATATCTTTTAGTATAGAATCTATATTTCCATTGTGCGCATCTATAATTAAATTTGCTTTAAATTCTAGTAAATCCTTGTTTTGCATTTCTTTTTCATTTATTATATATATTCCACCTTTTACATTTTGCATATATGCTAATTGTTTATTTTGAATTTTTGTTTCTATTGCCTCTTTTACATATTTTTCGTATATATTTTCTTCTGCATTTAATATTATAAAATCTATTTGAATGTTTTTGGCTCTAAAATATTCATATGCTTTTAGCAAATCTTCTACAACATAACTATCATTTGCATCTTTTATCTTCAATAATATTATTGGCAAATCCCCTGAAATTCCATATTTCCATAAATCGCATTGTTTATATTCTGTTTCATTTCCATTCTTGAAATACAATTTTTTAGCTGAATTATGGAACAATAAATATGATAATATTTTTTGATATTTTTCTATTTCTTTTCCTTTTATTCCTAAATATCTGCTTTCCTCTTCTACTCTTATTTTAGATATTTGGAAAGCTCTTTGTATATTTTCTTCATTTTTGTATTTTAATATATTTTCTTCTACTTTTTCCTTTTCTTCTGATACAGCAATTAGTAAATTTATTGTTATTTCTTCATTTGGTTTTATTTTTATTGTTTTTTTCATTGCTACATCTAAATCCGGTATTATTCCTAAATTTCTTGAAAATGGAGTTGAATTTTTCCCTTGTATTTTGCTCCTATCAACTTCATATTCTAAATCTCCTATTGTGTCATTTTCTGTATATAAATTTAGTCCTAAATACCAGTCATTAGCTTCGTTTCTAGCATTTCTTTTTACTATTATCGAATTTGTATTATTTGAATATTCGGCTTTTAAAAATAATTTGTTAAATGCAGGATGTGCATAGTCTTGTTCTTTACTAGATAACACAGGTTCTACAAGTGATGTTATTTCTAGTATTTCTTCTTCATCGCCATTATTTTGAATTTTCAAATTTCTAATTTCTACTGGTTCATTTGGTGAAATTGCAATTTTTAGTGTTGTTTTTATATTATCTTTTTCACCAATAAATTTACACATATCTGGCATAAAATGAACTTCTCTTTTTTCGTTTTTGTCTGGCTTTGTTACATTCCATATTTTTTGGGTTCTTACATTTTTTATATAGAAAAATATTCCTTGTGGCTCGTCGTCTGTTTCTTTGTATTTGTTTATTATTATATTTTTATATTTGCTTACTCCATCTCCTTTTTCGTTTATGCAAATTGTGTATTTATCGCTTGATATTACATTTGTATTTAATATATTTTTATTTTCATTTGTATAAATTCTTTCTGTATATGGTTCATAATCTGTATATTTTAGTTTCTCAACTTTTTCTTTTCGTTCTTTTGTAGTTATAACATTTATTGGCATTCTTTCTTGAAGTAAAATATCAACAGCTTCTATTTCTGGATTATTCATAAATCGTTTTTGCAATACATTATTATTAACCAAGTTATTTATAGATAATAATATTAGTGCTTGGTGATGTGCCATATATGTTTTTACTGGCTCTTTTTTTACATTTGATCTTAGTCTTTCAGGAGTATAGTCTAATGCTTCATATAACCCGTATTTACCTTGCATTCCTTGTTTTTCTATTTCTTTTAAATTATTTATAACCTCGGCTGGTTCGTCTGGGAGTGCTAATGCACTAGCATATGGTGCTATTACTCGTTCATCTCCCAAACCTCTTTTTAGTCCAAGCCATGGTATTCCAAATGCTTTGTATTGATAGTTGGAATGTAAGTCTTTTAAATTAAAAGCAGATTCCGATATTCCCCATGGAATTCCTAATTTTGCACTATATTCTTTTCCACTCATCATTAAAAATTTGCAAGATTCGTCTAATAAACTTCCGAGGATATTTTTTTATATTTATATTTGGCATTAAATATTCAAACGCAGTTCCAGACCACGAAACAAGTCCTTTGTATCCATTTAGGCTAGTTAATGTCCTGCTTAAATTATACCAATGTTTTACAGGTATATCTTTTTTAGCAATCGCAATTAAACTTGCTTGTCTAGCTTCTGATGCCAATAAATCATAGTATGAATCTGTTAATTTGTTTTCTTCTACATTAAATCCTATTGAAAAAATTCCTTTTTCTTTATCATATAGTTCTGAAAAATCAGTATTTTTTATTATATCTTTGCATTTTGCAAACATTTTTTTAGCTAGATTATAATTTTTACTCTCCTTTGCCTCATTGTGCATTACTCTTATTAAAAATTGTTTTAATGTAAATATATATCCAATAAAGTTTCCGTTATCCACAGTTGATACATATCTTGGGTATAAAGGTTCTAATGTTTTTGTATTATACCAGTTATATAATTGTCCATTCCATTTTTCTAGTTTATCAATTGTATTCATGGACTTTGATAATAAATCCATTGTTTCGTCTAAATTGATATATCCCAAATCAAATGCAGAAACTACTGCAAGTAGACCTAGTCCAATGTTTGTTGAAGATGTTCTATTTACAATTTTTTCTTTTCTATCTTCTTGATAATTATCTGGTGGCAAGTAATTATTTTCTTCATTCATGTACTCGTAAAAATATTCCCATGTTTTTTTGCCCAAGTCATATATATATTTTTGTTCTTCTTTGTTTAACAATTTGTACTTGTTGTCTTCTTCCTTTTCCTGGCTAATATACCACGCAATTACAGGTGCAATTATCCATAAAATTGAAGCAAGCATCATTATTATAATTCCTAAGTTTATATTTAAAATTGCCATCCAAATTAATGAAATTATTCCTGCTAAACTATTTATTTTCATTAAATTTATATACTGGTTTAAGCTTACTGCTGAGCTCTTTTCCGCTTCTTCGGAAGTTGTCCATTCTAACAAATTTTGTTTTGAAAAAGCTAATCTATAAATCGCTCTAATTATTGCATCAGCAGAAATATATGCTTTATATGGTAGGAATGAAAAATTTATAATTCCTGCAACAAAGCTTCCCTTTATACCTGTAATATATGGTGTAAATTCTTTTTGGTTTGGTAAATACTCTTTTTTTAATATTACATCAATTATTATTGGAATAAACACACTTAGTACTAAAACAGCTACAATTGGCCATACTGTTACTTTATATATTGTGCAAATTATTCCTATTATAATTAAGCATAATAGCAAATTTATTTCTACTAAGCTTCTTCTTAAATTATCTAAAATTTTAAATTTAGATAATTTATTTAATGGATTTTTATTTCTTCCAAATAGCCATTCTACTATTTGCCAATCTCCTCTAATCCATCTATGAAGCCTCGAAATATAGCTACTGTATTTATATGGATAACCGGTCTAATAGCATAATATCTGAAACAAGTCCACATCTTAAATAGCAGCCTTCTAATAAATCGTGGCTTAAAATTTTGTTTTCTGGCATTCTGTTTTTTAAAACTTTGGAAAATACTTTTAAGTCATAAATTCCTTTTCCAGTAAATATTCCTTCATTAAAATTATCTTGATATACATCTGATATTGCATTTGCATACGCATCTGTTCCTGGTAGTCCAGCAAATATTTTCGTAAATAGACTTTTATTTCCATCTTCTAAATTTATTCCAACTCTTGGTTGCATAATTCCATATCCATTTACAACGATATTTTTTTCTTCGTCTATTTCTGGTCTATTTAAAATATGTGCCATTGCTCCAATTAGTTCTAATCCTGAATTTAAAACTAAATTAGTATCTGCATCTAATGTTATAATATATTTTATTTTTGGTATATCTAAGTTTTCTAAACTATTTTCTCTAAACTCATTTTTTGAATTTCCAAGCAGATATTCATTAAATTGATTTAACATACCTCTTTTTCTTTCCCAGCCTAAGTATGTTTTTTCCTTGTCATTCCAAATTCTTTTTCTATATACAAAATGAAATAATGGGAATTCTGAATTTTGATATTTTTGATTTAGTTTATGGATTTCTTTTTTTAAAGTTTCTATAATCTCTACATCTTCTTTAAGTTCTTTTTTATCACTAGCAGAGCAATCTCCTAGAATTGCAAAATAGATATTAGGAGATTTATTTGCTAAATAATATACCTCTAATTTTTTAGCTAAACTTCTTACTTTTTTCTTATTATCTACTATTGTTGGTATTACTACAAAAGTACTATATTCCTTTGGTACACCTTCTAAGAAGTCTAGCTTTGGAATCAATTTTGGTTTTGTGGTTTTACTTAAAATTGTATTTACTATTTTTATTACAATTTCGATTAGTGGAATATATGAGAATATTCCAAGCAATACTGCAAGTATAGTATTTTGTGTTGCATTTAATATATATGCTAGAATTATTATGGCAAATATTGCTGGTAATCCTAGTGTTACAGCTTTGTATAGCTTTACTTTTGTTTCATTTCTTAGGCATTTTTTATTAACTTGCAATATTTTTGCCAAATCGTCTATTCCGATTATCAATTAAATAATAGCCTATATGGGTTTTTTTTATGTTTTTCTCTGCATTAATTGCATTTTGAGCTAATTGCAATGCCTTGTTTGCAATATATATTTCTGAAATCTTAGTTTTTTTAGAAATTTCTTTTATTCTATTTCTGTAATAGCTTTTCGTTTTGTAATCCATTTTAGAGTAAACATTGGCGGGATCTTTTTTTAGAATTTCTTCTACTCCATTTATTTTTTCAAATATTTCTAAAAAATTTATTCTAGATAATTCCTTTATACTTTTTATACTGTTTCCAATAGAAACCTTTTTTAACGCAATATCAAAGTGTTCCTTTTTTATAATTTCAGAAACAGTTGTCCCCATTTTGTTAACTTCTTCCTCTAATATGTTTAAATAGCTAATAGCTTGTCTTCCATACTTTTTTAATCTGTATGACATATATTCAATAAATGGATATCGCATTTCACCTGTTAGTACATTTTTTACGGGATAATCTGGTTTATTTATAAATTTTAAGTCTTTTTTATTTTCTACAAGTCTTTCTACGATACTTTCTACTTTGTATTTCTGTATTTGGGAAATATATATTTTTTCGCATACATCTCGTATATTTTCAATTATAGCTATTTGTAAAAATGTGCCTATCCACCATATTTCTTCCATATTTAAGGTTTTCTTTTTTTGATATGCTTTTAACAAATTTTCTAGCATTTCTGCATCTATTTTCCCATCTGTATATGCTATTATTTCAGCTGAAAGTACATATATTCTAGCAGTTCCCTTATATATTCCATTTTGAAGCCCGAAAAAATTTGTGTATTTTTCTAGTGTTAAGTCTTTTTCTATATTTTTTACAGTCTCTTCAATTATATAATAATTGTCTAATAGCCACTCTCCTGCCGGATGTATATTTATTCCAAGCTTTAAATCTTCATTTAGTATTTCATATGTTTTTGTTATGAATTTGAAGTTTTCTTTTAGCCTTGGAATTGGGTATGTGCCTTTTTCAGAAGTCTCACTTAAAACATGGTCTGAGGCTATTTTTTCCATATAGCTTTCGAGCTGGTATTTATCTAATACCGCTCCTTTTATGTTTAATATTTTATTATTCAAATTGTACACTCCTAACAAAATTAACTTTTCTGTTAGTTTTTGCTGTTGTAAAGTAAATTATTCTTGGATTTGAAAATTTTTGAATAATCACTATATACTCATAATTGTAGAGTAATAAAAAATAAAGAATATAAAAAATTGTTTATTTTTTACGGCTATAATTTTTTTATAGCTTTATTCCCTTGTTTTAAAATAATCCAAAATTCCCGTATAAATCCCCCAAGCCAGCTTCTCTTGATATTCAGCATTTTGAAGTTGTTGTTCTTCTTCGGGGTTTGATAAGAAACCACACTCTACTATGGTTATTGGAATTTCAGTATGGTCTACTATATATTTGTTTGAGATTGGTAGTGCTTCTCTGTTATTTGATTTTTGAATACTTTTGTTTAAACTACTTTGAATGCTTTTAGCTAATTTTGTACTATTTTCGTCATTTTTTCGGAAGAATGTCTGCCACCCATAATATTGGCTTTGCGGTATTTTGTTTAGATGTATAGATACAAATATATCTGCTTGTGCTTCGTTTCCAATTTTTACTCTGTTTTTTATATCTGACACTTTCTTTTCTCTTAGTGTGTTTTTATCCAAATCATATATTCCATTTTCGTCCGACCTAGTTAATATAACTATCCCCCCACTTTGTTCTAATAATTCTTGAACCTTTAATGTTATTTTCAAATTTATTGAATTTTCGGTTGTTCCATTAGTACTTTCAGCACCGTTCATCTGGAAAACCGTGTCCAGCATCTAATACAATAACTTTGTTTGAAACTGGCAATGCAGTAGCTTCAATAGTATCATTGTTTTTTCTAATACTTGGAATACAAACAGCAACCACAACAGCTAGCATTATAAATAAAATTCGTTTTTTACTTAAAACAATCATTGGCATACTCCTTTGTGGTATTATATTCATTTTCTTAAATTAATATGATTATTTCCCAAATATACAAGAAAAACGAAGTAATATAAAATTTATTGAACTTTTATATTACTTCGTTTTTTTGAACAAACCAATATTATAATTATCATTAACATTCATCTCAATGTATTATTACAAGTCTTGATTTATGCTCATCCTTTGGAATTCTTCCCTAGGTATATTTTAACAATTTTTAAATTTCAAATAAAAACTATTATATCCTTTATATGATGTATATATATCATATTTACTTGTAACCTCGTATGGAGCATGCATTGATAATACTGGCACTCCACAATCAATTACATCTACACCTTTGTTAGCTAATATATATGCAATTGTTCCTCCACCGCCTAAATCAACTCTTCCTAATTCAGATAATTGATATAGAATATTATTTTCTTCAAATAATTTTCTTATTTCTGCAACATATTCTGCATTTGCATCTGAAGCACCTGATTTTCCTCTTGCTCCTGTGTATTTATTAAGGCCTATTCCTCTTCCTAAGAAAGCAGCATTGTTTCTTTCTGATGCTGATGCATATGTTGGGTCAAAACCTGCATCTACGTCTGCTGATAACATTTTAGAGTTGCAAAATACTTTTCCTAATAAATCTGGTTTATTTTCTCCTGTTTTATTTAATATTTCTGCAACAAAATTATCAAACACATGTGATTCCATTCCTGTGTTGCCCATACTTCCAATTTCTTCTTTGTCTGATAATATGCATACTGCTGTTTTTTCCGGATTGTATACATCTAAAATTGCTCTAAGTGATGTATATGCACATATTTTATCATCTTGTCCATATGCTGCTACCATGCTTCTGTCAAATCCTAATGTTCTTGCTTTAAATGCTGGCACTATTTCTAGTTCGGAACTTAAAAAGTCTATTTCTTTTATTCCATATTTTTCGTTTAATATTTTTAAAATATTTAATTTTATACTTTCACTGGTTTCCTCGTCATATGGCACGCTTCCAACTAAAAGATTTAGGGCTTCCCCTTCTATTCCATCCTTTAATTTCTTTTCCATTTGTTCATATGCTAAATGTGGTAATAAGTCTGTTATTGTAAATATTGGGTCTTCTTCGTTTTCTCCTATGTTTATTTTTACTTTTTCGCCATTTGCCTTTACTATAACACCATGTATTGCAAGTGGAATTGTTGTCCATTGATATTTCTTTATACCTCCATAGTAATGTGTTTTTAGTAATGCAAATCCACCATCTTCATATAATGGGTTTGGTTTTAAATCTAGTCTTGGGGAGTCAACATGTGCACCTACTATGTTTAGTCCATTTTCTACTTTTTCTTTTCCGATTACTGCTATATATATGCTCTTTCCTCTGTTTACATAGTAAACTCTATCTCCTGGTTCTAATCTTTCTTTTTCTTCAATGTTTGAAAAGCCATTTTTTCTTAATATGCTTTCTGTATTTTCTATTACTTCCCTTTCTGTTTTCCCAACATTTAAGAAATACATATATTCGTCTGCAAATTTTTGTATTTCCTCCATTTGACTTTCCGAAACATTATTCCATCCTGTTTTCTTAATATTGAATAATTCCTTTTTCAATTCTTCTCCTTTTGTATTTTCCATACTTCTTCCTTCCTTTCATATTCTTAAAATCGAATTTATTATATCACTTATGTTTTATATTAACAATATATTTGTTTATTATACACTTTTAATATTATTTTCACATAAAAAATTTACGCATAAAAAAATGAAAGTATCTAAACTTTCATTTTTTTGATAAAGATGTGTCCCAAATGAAGCATTTTGCCTCAAAAGGAAACGTCCCCCCTTGATTATTTCTCTACTACAATTTCGTCTCCTTCTAGGTATATGTAGGCTTGTTTGGTTTCGGTGGATTCTGTTTTTTCCATTTCTTTTAGGATGTTGGCTATTCTGATTTGTGGAGCTTCTAGGGTGTGAGCCGCTATTATTGCTTTTTTGTTGCCTTTGGCTCCGGCGTGTGCTAAGCCTCTTAGAGCTCCTGTTACTATTATATTTCCTCCGGCTATTATTTCAGCTCCGGCATTTACGTCTCCTATTATTACTAGGCTTTTTGCAAATTCTATTCTGGTTCCAGACCTTACTGCTCCTCTTATATATTTTGTTTCAGATATGCTTAAATCTTCTTCAAAGGTATTTTTTATTACGTGTATTCCCATATCTTTTGGGCTATCAAATTGAATTTCTACATCTAAATCCTCTTTTATTAGTTCTGTTATTTCGTCCATTTCTTCGTTTTCAAAATGCTTTCCTTTTATATATAGTGGTGTTTTTTCCTCTTTGTATAAATTTTTTAGTTTTGGTAATTTTTCTTTTAGTTCAGATATTACTTCTTCATATTCCGCTTCTGGATTGATTTTTACTATGTTTTCTTCTTTTTTTAAATTTATATTTATATTACTCATCAATACACATTCCTCTCTAATTTTATATTCCATCTTCCGTTTTGTATATCATTTGTAATTTATCTAATACTTTCTGTATATGGTATTGCAGTAGTATCTTCTTCCATCCCATTTGCGTTCATTCCAAAATATTCTGATAAAATATCTTTTACAACTTGTGCTGAATAGCTTCCGTGTCCACCATTTTCTATCATAACTATTACTGCTATTTCTGGTTCGTCATATGGGGCAAAAGCTGCAAACCAAGCATTTACGTCATTTGTAGAAGTTTCTGCTGAACCTGTTTTTCCTCCTATTTCTATGTTAAAGTCTTTGAATACAGAATACGCAGTTCCTCCTCTTTCTAGGGCAACTGACCTCATGCCTTCTAACACAACATCTATATTTTCTTTTGAAATATTTATATCATCACTTTCTGGGCTTGATAGCCCTAATTTTTCATTTACGAATTTTTCTATTTCGCTTTTATCTACTTCTGTTTTATCTGCTCTTAATACTGATTTTATAATGCTTAAATCTATTTTCTTTCCGCCGTTTACTAAAATACTTAAATATCTTGCCATTTGAATTGGTGAAAAGTTGTTGTCTCCTTGTCCTATTGATGCATTTAGTGTGTCTCCTGGGTTCCAAGTTTGATTTCTGCTTTGGCGATTTTCTTTTGATGCTAATGTTCCAGATGTTTCTCCTTGCAATTCTATTCCAGTTTTTTCTCCTAATCCAAAATGTCTTGCATATTTTGCTAATGTATCTATTCCCATTCTGTCACCAACTTCATAGAAAAAGTAGTTACAAGATTTTTGTATAGCACCAGATACATTTATGTATCCATGTCCTGTTTTGTGTTCAGTGTAATACCAGCACTTCCAGCTTTCGCCGTATTTGCTGTATATACCTGTATCTCTAATTTTTTCTGTTCTAGTTATAGCTCCTGTTTCTAATCCTGCAACAGCTGTTACCATTTTGAATATTGATCCTGGTGCATATGCCCCTGATATTGCTCTGTTATAAAATGCTTTTTGTTCATTGTATTCGTTTAATTTATCCTTAGATACTCCATTATACATTACAGATGGATCATAGTCTGGATAACTTACTAATGCTAGCACTTCTCCTGTTTTTACATTCGTTACAACTACTGTTCCACCTTTTGCATCATATTGTTCAAAAAATTCTCCATTTTTTACTTTTTCAATAGTTGTTTTTAGGGAATCCTCTGCTACTTTTTGTAGATTAGCATCTATTGTTAATATAACATCACTACCAGAAACAGCTTCTTTTGTTACATATTCTCCTGTTGTTGTTCCATCCACTGTCATATCTATTTGTTTTTTACCATCTTCGCCTTTTAAATATTCTTCTAATACTGCTTCTACTCCTGTTTTTCCAATATAATCATTTGCTGAATATTTCTCTTTTCTTGTTTTTAATTCGCTTTCACTTATCTTTCCTATATATCCTATTACATGTGATGCTAAGCTTCCTTTTGTGTATGTTCTAATTGGTTCTGTAACTACATTTATTCCTGGGAAATCAGCTGACCTTTCATAAAATTCCTGCACGCTTGCTTCTGATACAGATTTTGCTATGGTTATTGATTTTGCCAAACTGTATCCTTTTGTTTTTACTTCATAAACAAGTCCTATTACTTTTCTGTTTTCTTCTTCTGATTCGTAATTTATTTTGTATTTTTCTTTGAAATAATTAAAACATTCTTGTGGTGTTGCTTCATCTGTAAATTGGTAAGTTTTTTTCCAGTTTTGTAAAGCTGTATCACTTGAAAAATTAAATGTATATGGATTTATGTTTATTGGAAAATTATCTACATATGTATCTCCATTTTTTTCTAGTACTTTAATTACATTTAGCATACAATTATTAAATGTTTCTGTGTCTATTTTGGTTTTATACAATTGCAAACTATGTCCTGTTGATGTTGATGCAAGCTCAACTCCGGTCCTATCTCTTATTGACCCTCTTGCTGCTTTTATTGTGGTTTCTCTTGTAAGTTTGGTATTTGATTCTTCTCTATATTCTTTTCCATTTACTATTTGCAAATTAAATAATTGTACTATTAGTATCAATCCTACTATGTATATTGCCATTGTTAATACATTGTATCTTAGTCTTGTATTGCTTTCTTTATTACTCAGAATCAAACACCTCCTTTATTTTTAAAAATATCTTGTTAATATGTTTCTGCTTTTAAATACATTTTCCATATAATATCCAGCTTTTTTTATTAGTGGTTGTAATATTATTGTTAGTATCACATTATATATAATTTCTACAAATAAGATTTTTAAAAATGCAAATATTTCTGCATCTAAATTGTTCATTATTACAAATATAGCATATTTTCCAGTTTCATATATAAATGTAGAAAATATGACCATTAAAATCATTGTTATTCTACTATCTTTTGAGAATTTTTTATCTAAATATCCTCCTAAAAATCCAACTACTCCTAGCATTATAGACGTAGTTCCGCACATTTCTTCCTATGAAAAAATCTAAGAATAATCCAGCTATTATTCCACAAATTATTCCATTTATTCGACCTGTAAATAGCCCTATTACTAAAATTAGGATTACAAATAAATTTGGTTTTACTCCTGCTATTGTAAACCAGCTAAAAAAATTCATTTGAAGAAAATATATCAATAAAAGCACTATAAATAATGTTATAAATATTATTGTTTTTTTCACTATATTTTCCTCCTATTTGTTTGTTATAACTAATACAGTTTCTACACTTTCAAAGTCAACAGATGGCTTAATTACAGCATATCTATCTGTTTTATTTTTTGTATTTACTACTTCACTTATATTTCCTATTAGTATTCCTTTTGGGTATATTCCTCCCATTCCAGATGTTTCAACATTATCTCCAACAACCAAATTTGCATCTGTTTGTATATTTATTCCTTTTAGTCTGTTTGAATCTATTACACCTCTGCATATTATTGGTTCTTTTGTGGTACTTATGTTTGAGCTAATAGAACTTGCTTGATCTATGATGGTTTCTACTTTTGCTGTTGTATCTGTTACAGATATAACGTGCCCAACTAAGCCAGCATCTGCAATTACAGTCATATTAACTTCTATTCCTTCATTTTTACCAACATTTATTATAATTGTTTTTGTATAATTACTAATATCTTTTTCTATTATATATGCTGGAATAGTTTGGTAGCCTGAATATTTTTCAGACAAATTCATATATTCTTTTAACGTGGTATTTTCGGCCTTTATGATTTCTAGTTCTCTTTGAGCTTGTTCTAATTCACTTATTTTAGATTTTAATTCTTCGTTCTCTTTTTTCAAATTTGCTACATTAGTAAAGAAATCATTATTACCTTGAACTTTGTTTTTTAGCATTGTAACTCCATTTTGTATAGGTGTTACTATTTTGCTTATAGCACTTTCAATATATGATAATTTTTCTATATTAACATTTGATAATACAACTAATATAATAAGTAAAGCAATGGTTATAATTACTCCTAATATTCCTGCCTCATTATTTCTATTCATATACAAATGCGTTCTCTCCCTTATCTATCTTCTTTTGCGTGCATTTATAAGCACGTCTTTTAATTTTTCCAAGTCTTCTAATGTTTTTTCTGTTCCTTTTACTACACAATCAAGTGGATCTTGTGCTACAAAAACTGGTATTCCTGTTTTTTCGCTTATTAGTTTATCCAAGTTTTTTATTAAAGCTCCTCCTCCTGCTAAAAATATTCCTTTTTCAACTATGTCTGATGCAAGTTCTGGTGGTGTTTTTTCTAGTGTTAATTTTACAACATCAACAATTTCTGAAACTGAATCTCTTATTGCTTCTTGAACTTGTGTAGAATTTACTATTACATTTATAGGTAATCCTGTTGATATATCTCTTCCTCTTACTTCCATACTTGTCTCAGTCATTAGAGGCAATGCACATCCTATTGACATTTTTACTTGTTCTGCTGTTGTATCTCCTATTACAACTCCCATTTCTTTTTTGAAATAGTCAATTATATCTTCATCTAATTCGTCTCCTGCAATTTTTAGTGAATGACTAATTACAATTCCGCCAAGCGAAATTACTGCAACCTCTGTCGTTCCTCCACCAATGTCTACTATAATATTTCCTGTTGGCTCTGCTACGTCAAGTCCCGCTCCTATTGCTGCTGCCATTGGTTCTTCTATTAGATATACTTCTTTTGCCCCTGCCTGCATAACAGATTCTTCTACTGCTCTTTCTTCAACTTCTGTTATTCCAGATGGTACACCTACTACAACTCTTGGTCTTCCGATATTATATCTTGTACAAATTTTTCTTATCATATTTTTTAGCATAAGTTGTGTTGCTGTAAAATCGGCGATTACGCCATCTTTTAAAGGTCTTACTGCTTTTATTGTGTCTGGTGTTCTTCCTAGCATTTCTTTTGCTTCAAATCCAGTTGCTAGAATTTCTCCTGTTCCTCTTTCTATTGCTACAACAGAAGGTTCGTTTAAAACAATTCCTTTTCCCTTTACTGTTACTAATATATTCGCTGTTCCTAAATCAATTCCTATATCTTTGCTACCTAAACCAAATAGTTTCATTTGAACCACATTCCTTTCAAATCAATTATTTTATCTATCTTTGGTATTTTCTGTTTTGAAATATACTATCAAATCTACCGGTCCCCAATAATTATATGGTCTAGTAGTTCAATTCCCATCATTTCTGCACTTTCGTATATTCTATCTGTTGCTTCATAATCGGCCTTACTTGGGGTAGAATCTCCACTCGGGTGATTATGTAGTAAGATAATTTTAGGTGCTCCCATTTTTATTGCATCTACTAAAACTTCTTTTGGCTCTATAACAGCAAAATTTGTTCCGCCCCTGCGAAACTTTTACAATCTTTTGTACTACATTTTTTATATTAAGTATAATAACTCTTGCTTCTTCCTTTTTTTCATATCTTAATTCTTCCATCATTAAATTGGCAACATCTTGCGGAGACCTTATAATTATTTTTGTGTTATTTAGTGGTTGTCCCATTCTTTTGGCAAGTTCGCAAACAGCTTTTAGCTGAATTGCTTTAACTTCCCCTATTCCTTTTATGCTTTTGAATTCTTCTATTGATATTTCTTGTAAATGTCTTAAATTTTGCTTATTATCAATTAAATTAAGCACTTTTTGTGCTAGGCTAATAACACTTTCTTGTCTAGTTCCGGTTTTTATTATTATTGCCAATAATTCGGAATTAGATAACTTATCTGCCCCATATAATTTTAATTTTTCATATGGTCTTTCGTAAATTGGTACTTCTTTTATTTTCATTTATGTCCTTTCCTTTTTAGCCCCCAAAAGTACATTTTAAACTTTTCTATATATAAATATTCCAATTGCCATTCCTACAATGCTAGCAATATTAATGTTTATTCCAAATCCCAATGTTAATTTTATAATATTCAAATCTAGTTTTAATGGCTCTGTAAATCCAAAGCTTTGTCCATATGCTAGCCAGCTAAATCCAGGTGTTTTACTTGCTATATCCCCAAGTAATCCACCTATTACTAATCCTGAAAAAATAAATACAATTAAAATCCATATACTTTTATCTTTTACGCTCATTTTTTTACTCCATTTCTTCTTTTGAAAATTTCTTCTGTATATTATATAAAGAATTTGGCAATTTTTCAAGTGGTTAGTGGCAAGTAAACAAAAAAATAACAAGAATTCTTGTTATTCTTGTTATTTTTGTATTTTGATTTAATTAAATACCTAATCCTGCTAAGTATTTTTTCATATTTGATAAATCGGTTAATGTTATTTGGTCGTCTTTGTCTATGTCTGCTCCTAATAGATTATTTCCTGTTAATAATTCTAATTCAACCATATGGCGTTTTAACTTAGATAGATCTGTTGCAGATATTTTACCATCTCCGTTTACATCTCCGGCTACTATTAGTTTAAATTCTTCTTCATTTATTTTTAATGTTGAACCTGTTCCGACTAAATCATCTTCATTTATTTCTTTTCCTGTTGCATCTGTAAATGAATATTTATCAGAACCAATTTGAACATTTTCCAATAGCATTTTTACTGTTGTATTTTCTGGTATTGCCTTTAATATTTTCTTTTCTGTATCTAATTTATATTCTTCTGTTTGTAAAATTTCTTGTACTGTTACATTTATGCTTGCTGTTATTTCTCTGTTTTCGTCTGAGCATACTGTTATAACAGCTTTTCCTTTTGCTACTGCTGTTATTGTTCCATTTTCGTCTACTGTTGCTACATCTGCATTATTTGTTGTCCAAATTATTTTTTTGTTTTGTACATTTTCTGGCTCTAGTGTTGCAGTTACTGTTCTTGTTGAATTTTCTGTCATTCTTATATTTGTTTGATCTACTTTAATTGCTGTTACATTTGTTTTAGATTCTATTTTAAATTTTTTTGTTTGTTTCTCTATGTTTTCTGATTCTATTTGTTTTCCATCAAAAGTAACTGTTAGCATATATTCGCCAGATGTTGCTGTTTCTTTATTTGGTGTTATAACTAAATTTACTTCATTATTTTGAACGTCATTTCCTGTTATTGTAAATAAATCTGTTACATCAATTTCGTGTTTTGTTATTTTTAAATCAAGTCTTTTAGAATTTTGTAAATCAATTGTTGCAATTTTTACATTTATTGTTCCGTCTTCCCCCTGCAATAAAGTTTCTGGCTTAGTTGTTAATTCTGTTATTTCAATAGATGGATTTAGTACCACCACATGGCATGTAGCTGAAACCTTGCCATTTTTTGAAGCAATTTTTACTATTGTTTCTCCTCTTCCTACTGCTGTTAATCTTCCCCCTGCTGTAAATGTTGCAACTTTTTCATTTTCTGAGCTAAACTCTACGTCGTCCTCTGTAAAACTGCTTGGTACTATGTTGTATGATAAAATTGTGTTTTCTCCAACTTCCATTGTTAATTCTGTTTGATTTAATGTAATTTTGTTCATTTCTATTGTTGTTATTTTAAATGTTTTCTGAGCAGTTTGTGTGCTATCTATTTCGCCATTTTTGTATGTATATGTAATAATTAATGTATAATCTCCAACTGTAATTTCTGGTCCAGCATTTATTGTTATACTAGCCACATCACCAGTTACAGTATTTCCTTCTACTGTGTAGTTTGCCCCTTCCACATCTATTCCATCTTTTACTAATTTTACACTTAAAGTAGAAGCATCTGGGATATCCTCTGTTACAACCGGTACTTTAATTATTTGAACTACATTTTCTGGCATATTTTCTGATTGTACTGTAATATCTCCAAGTGTTACTTTTGGTAATAATCTTGTTTGTAGTCTAACTTGCTTTGTTTCTACTGTTTCAGCACCTGTTGGATATGTTATTTTTGCTATAAATCTATATATGTCTGTAACATGTTCACCAGAAGCATTTATTTTGATAGTTGCAGAATTATTCTTTATTGTGTTTCCTGAAATTGTATAATCAATTCCAGATTCTATTACAGTTTTATCTTCTCTATATGCTTCCATATTTACAGTAAGCGATGTATTGTCTACGATATTTTCACTTGTAACATTTATTTCCATATCATAGCTTTGTGTTTCTTCATTCCAAGCAATTTGACTTTCCCCTATTGTAACATTGGGTGTATTTGTTTCTTCCGCGCCAGCTCCCAGTTCTAGTTGTTGTATTGCCACTGCCCTTTGCACTCCAAGGCAAATTGCACTAATATTAACAGCTTTTGAATTTACTGCTAAACTTAGTATTGTAATTGTTGCCATAACAGCAATTATTCTTATTTTTTTCTTCATATTACACACTCCAAAATCTATTATCTTTATTATATATAATAAGATTTTCAAAAAGCAAAGTCAATACTTGTATTTTCCTGTTATTTTTTGTAGTTCTTATACTTGTTGTTACAGGCTTGTTTGGTGTGTTTTCGTATTTATTTTACATTTGTATTACATTTTTGTTACAAAAAATTCTTTATTTTTTCACATATATGTGCTATATTATATAGTACCTTTTTTAATCTAACCCAATATACTATTAATAGATTTACCAAAAATTGATGGTTTCATTTTTGGAATATTCATAGTATAATATATTTATACGAAATTCTAAGGAGGCTTTAAATGAAAATTGAAAAACTTCGGTGAGAATAAAATTAGAATTACATTAGATATGAACGATTTAGCTGAAAAACATATAGATTTTCATGAATTTATGTCTAATCCTATCAATTCTCAATCGTTTTTTTTAGATGTATTAGACCAAGCAGAAAAAGAAATTGGTTTCATAACCAAAGATTGTCAAATAAAACTTGAAGCCCTTGCTACATCAAGTGGAAACTTTGTACTTACTGTAACAAGAATACTTCCAAGTGCAAATACAGATAGTTTAAAGAGAAAAGTTAAAGTTAAGCGAAAAAGCACAAGCAATATAAAATGCAACAATTGTGCAATTTTTGCATTCGATACATTTGACGATTTTTACGATTACGGCGTTTCTTTAACTTCAAATTTAAGCAAAAAAATTGAAGATCTAATCGGAAATACTAAATTATATTTGTATAACAATACATATTATTTAATAATAGATAAATTGCCAGACAATTTGGAATTTGTAAAACTATTTTCATCTTCATTGCTAGAATTCGGAAAATTTGTTTCTGATTCCAATACATACAAAAACAAAATACTAGAATGTGGCGAAATGGTTATTAAAAAAAATGCAATTTTGTGTTGTAATAATAAATTTAGGAAGTAAAGTAAAAAACTGCAATTTGTTAAAATATAACAATTGTAGTTTTTTACTTTATTTAATATATAAGCAATTATTTTTTCCATATTCCACTATTGTTTACTGTGTAATATTCCTTTGTTCCATTTTCACTAGTTACAATTATTTGATAATTATTCCCTACTATTATAATGTTGTTTTCTTTTATTTTGTTTGCGACTTCGCTAAAATCTCCGGTAAATTCAATATCTCCTTCTAGTTCATAGGTTGCATTTGGACTGAAAGTATATATTTTTCCATTTATATATTTTTGCTCATTACTGCCTATTTTTAGTAATTCTTCTGCTGTATTTATTTTTATAATTTCTCCACCTTCATATGATTTGTATACATCTTCTGCAGTTATTCCTGCATCATAATTGTTTTCTGTTTCTTTTAATTGTTCTAATTGTGATGCTTGTTTATTGTTTGTAGTTACATATGATGCAATTCCGCACAACTAAGATAAACATACATGCAATCGTTACATATAAAGTTATTGCTCCTTTTTCATTTTTCATTGGCTTTCCTCTTTCTTAATTTATTTTAACTTAAAAGGAAACGTCTTTTTTGAAGAAACGTTTCCTTTTTATTCTCAGTATAAGTAGTTTTGTGGATTTAGTGCTACTCCGTTTACTCTTATTTCTAGGTGTAAGTGATTTCCTGTTGAATTTCCTGTTGAGCCAACTTTGGCTACTATATCTCCTTGTGATACAGTATCTCCTACTGATACACAAATCGAACTACAATGTCCATAATATGTTTGTACTCCATTTCCATGAGATATTATAACTAAGTTTCCAAGTGAACCCTTCCAACCAGCGTGAATTACAGTGCCACCAGCAGCAGCCTTTATAGCTGTTCCCCTTGGAGCTGCAATATCTAGACCAGTATGTGCTCCAACTCTTACAGAACTTCTTGAACCAAATCTAGATGTAATTATACCAGAAATTGGTCTTATTAATGAAATGCCTAAATTCTTCTTTTCATTAGACATCTTTGAAGAAGTACTATAGCTTACCCTTGCAACACTTTTTTTCACAGTCTTTTCAACCGGTTTTTGATAAAGTGAAGCAACCGCATCATCAACAGTAGTAAAATCCTTCAACTCAGTTTCATAAACCTCAACATATGTTAACTTTTCTTGATTAGCACTAGACTTATTTTTCAACTCAGCAATAATTTTTTCTGCCTCGTCATATGTAGCTACATACGCTTTTGGTTCAGTAGCCTCTAAAACAGCATAATATCTATAATATGTAGTCCCTAACTCTTTTACCATATCAAATATCTCAGCATCATTTGTTGCACTATCTCTTTTAAGCAAACACAACTGATACTCTGGCAAATTATCTATCTCAACAAAAGCAACATTGTTATCCTCTCCATATTTTATGTATTCATTAATTTGCTTCTGCAACTTAGCCTTATCCTCAATATACCCCACAAACTTTCCATTCAAGGTAACACTATATGTAGGCTTGTACATAATCGAAACCACTCCAACAATAATCAAACAAGCAACACCCACTACGGAAACAAGCTTTACAGAAGATCTTATTTTAGACAATACAGTTTTTACCCTACTTATTTTCAACACACCCTTCAACAATTTTCATTGCAACTATTTTATAACATAATTCAAATTTTAACAATTCGCAATATCACCAAAAATTATCAAATTTACTAATATTATCTAATTTTAAATATATTTACTCCTAAATAATGTTTTTTTCTTCTATTTTCTCAATATTTCATTTTTCAAATTCATATATTCCGTACATCCGTATGTTTTTTTATAGGGGACGTTTCCTTTTGAAGCAAAATGCCTCACTAGGGACATATCCTTTTCCAAAAAGAAAAGTAGAGTAGAGTAGAGTAGAGTAGTTGAAAAATGGTGGCTAATATAAAAATTTATGTAATGACGAATGTGCCGCGGAATATCCGTACGAAATCTTAATTAAATTTTATGAGGGAGCGAAGGCTTCGGAGAGGCTCGTAAAATTCAATTTAGATTTCGTAGGATATGCAGCAAGCCGAGGAATGAAATAAATTTTTATATTAGCCACCATTTTTCAACGGCCACAAAAGAAAGCCACATTTTCCAATATTTCAAAACAAAGATCTGTCCCCAATGAAGCAAAATGCTTCAAAAGGAAACGTCCCCCATATGCTAATTTGAAACTTCGTTCTTTACTGTTTGGATTTCAGTTTCAGTAGCCTTTGCTGCCGGAGTATAATACCCCTTTGCTTGTGCCATTTTGAACAATTCGTATTGAAATGACTCAGAACCATTCCTCATTTGTTGTATAGTCTGACGCAAGCTCATATTTTCTGCTTCATTGATTACACCTTGTAAAGTAGTTAAATCCCCCTTTACACCTTCTAAAACATCATTTACCATATATTTCTCATCCATAATTTTCCTCCTAATTCAAAAAAGTTAATAATTTTTGCTTTCCATTCAAAGCATCTTGTGCTGCTTTTGTAAACATTTGCTTAACCTGTGCATCATTGCAAGTATTTGCATAATTTGTAAGTTTTTGATATGAAGTATCATGTGCTCCAATTAAATGTCTTAAATTTTGTAATTCAATTTGATTTAAATCACTCATTTTACATCTTCCTTTCCTGTAAATTATATAATTATAATCTCCACTTTTTAGCTAAAATATACAAAAAAATCACTATAAACTTTTTTTGTTTTATAGTGATTTTTTATTTTTAGTTTTAATTTTGGGTTATCATTTTTTCGTTTCTAATAGCCACATTACAAAACTTCAAGACCAGCGAACTTAGCCATTAGTCGTTTATGTCCGGATTTTTCAAAAGTAATATCTACTTTTAAGTCGTCTCCTTCTTGTTCTACATAGTTAATAGTTCCTTCTCCAAATTTCTTATGATATACCCTTTTCCCAGCTTCATATACTGATAAATCAACTGATGTTTTTGCTGATTTATTTAGATTATTTAAGAAGCTATCAGCTGTTCTAAATGCAAATCCAGCTGCTGGTTTTTTTACTGTGCTAGCAGCTACTGAATATGATTTTACAACATTTCTTCCTCCATAACTCCAAGTAGAATTTACATCCACAAAATTATTTTGACTCTTTCCTTCTACAACTTCATTATATCCTTCAACCATCTCTTCTGGAACTTCTTTTAAAAATCTTGATACTGCATTACAACTTGTAGAACCATATACAGTTCTTTGTTTTGCACATGTCATAAACAAATGCTCTTTTGCTCTTGTAATTCCAACATAGCATAAACGTCTTTCTTCTTCTAGTTCCTTTGGCTCTCCTATTGACTTGTATCCTGGGAATATTCCTTCTTCCATTCCTACTAAAAATACAACTGGAAATTCTAGTCCTTTTGCACTATGTAATGTCATTAAAGTTACTGTATCGTCTGTTTCTTCCATATTGTCTAAATCGCTTGATAGTGTAATTCCTTCTAAGAAATCTGGAAGCTTGTTTTCTGCATTTTCTTCTTCAAATTCTATTGCTACTGTTAATAATTCGTTTAAGTTTTCTATTCTGTTTTCTGCTTCAATGGTATCTTCGTCTTCTAATGCTTTTGTGTAACCTGTTTTCTTTAATGTTTCTGTTAATAATTCAGATATTGACATTTCTTCTTTTTTGCTTATTAGTTCTTCTATTGTTTGTACAAATTCTCTTGAATTTACATATACTCTGTTCAACTCAAACTCGTTTGCTCTTTTTATTACTTCATACATTGATATTCCATTTTGCTCGGCTAATTGTTCTACTGTTTCTAGGCTAGTTTTGCCTATTCCACGTTTTGGTTCATTGATAATTCTTGTTAAACTTAAATTGTCTGCTGGATTTTGTATCAATCTTAAATATGCAATTGCATCTTTTATTTCTTTTCTTTCATAGAACTTTAAGCCTCCAACGATTTTGTATGGAATATCTTCCCTTCTTAAAATATCTTCTATGCTACGTGATTGTGTGTTCATTCTGTATAATACTGCAAAGTCCGAATTTTTGTAGTATTCTTCGCGTTTTAGCTCATTTATTTTTTCTACTATGAAAGAGGCTTCGTCATATTCGTTATCTGCTCTATGTAATTTTACTTTTGTACCTTTGTCGTTTTTGGTCCATAGTTTTTTCTCGTATTTTGTTTCATTGTGCTTAATTACAGCATTTGCAACATCCAGAATGTTTTGAGTGCATCTATAATTTTGCTCTAATTTAATAATTCTTGTTCCTGGAAAGTCTTTTTCAAAGTTTAGTATATTGCTTATGTCTGCACCTCTAAAACTATATATACCTTGGTCGTTATCCCCTACAACCGTTATATTTCCATATCTTGCAGCAAGCATTGTTATCAATGTAAATTGTGCTTTGTTTGTATCTTGATATTCGTCTACTAATACATAGTGGAATTTTTCTGAATAATATTCCAATGCTTCTGGACTTTCACTTAGCACTTTTATTGTGTAGTTTATTATGTCGTCAAAATCAATCGCGTTATTTATTTTTAGTTTCTTTTGATATAGTGCATATATTTCTGCTATTTTATCTTTTCTAAAATCACCTGAATATTTTCTTGCATATTCGGCTGGTTCTAACATTTCGTTTTTTGCATTACTAATTTCAGCTTGTACACTTCTTTCTGAAAATAGCTTATCGTCTATTTCTAACTCTTTTAAGCAAGATTTAATTAGTGTTTTTTGGTCGCTTGTGTCAAATATTATAAATGATCTTTCGAAACCAATTTGGTCAATTGTTCTTCTTAATATTCTTACACAAATAGAGTGGAAAGTTCCTATCCACATATCTTTTGCATCTTCCCCACCTATTAAATTTTCAACTCTTGCCTTCATTTCATTTGCAGCTTTATTTGTAAATGTTATCGCTAAAATATTCCAAGGCTTTACACCTTTTTCTATTAAATTAGCAATTTTATGTGTTAAAACCTTAGTTTTTCCACTTCCAGCCCCTGCAATAACCAAACAAGGCCCCTCAGTATTTACAACAGCCTCATACTGCTTATCATTTAATCCCTCTAATAAATCAATCATTACTTCATACCTCTTTCAAACTTTTGTTCTATTATATGTCTGTTTTGCTTAATTGTCAATAGCTGTTTGCCTAATTTATAAAAATTGTTGCTTTTTTATTATATCAATTATTGGTAGTATATTTCAATTGAATTTGGATATTTTTAAAAAAGTTTTGTTAATGGATTAACAAAACTTTTAATTTTTTGGCTTTTCTGTTAATGAATTAACAGAATTTTTTCGACTAATATGATATTTAATATTATATTAGTCATATTTTTTTACAAACTATTCCGATTTCATATTTGTGTTGCCAATATACCTAGTATAAATCCTATTATATTTCCAACTGTTCCCATTCGTCCTGTGTAGATTTTGTTGGATTCTGGGATTAGTTCGCCTGATACTATGTAGAGCATTGCTCCGAGCTGCGAAGGCTAGGCATATTCCTATTATGTTTTCGGATATTCCTCCTACTATGGCTCCGAAAAATGCACCTATTCCTGTGGTAAGTCCGGATAGAAGTGTTAGTATAACAGCTTTTGTTTTGGACATTCCTCCATTTTTCATTGGTACAGACATTGATATTCCTTCTGGAATATCGTGTAGTGCTATTACTAAGGCTAGTGAATATCCTAATTTTATGGAAGATTCAAATCCAGATCCAATTGCCAGCCCTTCTGGAAAGTTGTGTATTGCTAATCCTATTCCTACTATTATTCCAGTTTTTAGTAAAGAACTTGTAGATTTTTTTGTAGTTTCTTTTTTTTTATATAATTTCTTCACACAATTATCGCAAAATACCATTGCGATTACACCTGCAAATACGCCTATAAAAATGCTTGAAAGATTTGATACCTCTAATGCTTCTGGTATTAAATCAAAGCAAATTATAGCACTCATTAAGCCTGCTGCAAATTGAAGTATAAAACTTAAAAATCTATTTGATGGTTCTTTAAAAGTAACCCCAATAATTCCTCCAATGGTAGTTCCAAATGTTCCAAAAAACAACCCCAGCAAAGTGGTTCTGACGATTTCTTCCACTAAAAACAACCTCCGAATAATGAAATTAAAACTGTTCTTTTAATTTATATGTTTTTTAATTTCTTATTATTCGAATTTGTTTTTATTCAAATTACTTTGTCAATAATAATATAGAATGTTTTTGTAAAGTGTATTAAAAAAAGATTTTTCGCATAGTAAAAAGGATTGCCGAAGCAATCCTTTTTGGGTTATTTGAGCTCATATGATTTTGGATTTTGTACAAAATCCGGTTTTAAGATGCAATGTGTGTAGTTGGCGTCTGGATTTGAGAAAATTTCTGCGAGAATTGGTTCAAAGATTTCGTTTGCAACATTGGAGAGTTCTCTGGCACCAGTTTTGGTTGAAGATGCTTTTTTGGCTATCTCTTTGAAAATATCTTCTTGGTATTCAAGCACTATGCCTTGTTCGGCAAAGTATTTTTCATATTTTCTGAATGCCGATAGCTTAGATTCTCTTGCAATTTTTTCGAGGCTTTCTATTGACAACTTTTTGTATTCTACAATAGTATCAATTCTGCCTGCAAATTCAACTGGCAAGCCATACTCAATTAAATCTTCTTTTGTATAGCGAGAGTCTTGAATTTCTTCTTTTTTCTCACTTACACCAGAAAATCCAATGTTTTGCTTTTTCCTTAAACGTTTTTCTCGAATTTTTTCAATACCTTCAAATGCTCCCATTAGTATTACCAACATATTAGTTGTGTTTACATTTATGGGAAAATAAGAGCCTTCTTCATCCATAATTTCACTCACACATACTGTTGAACCTTCAATGATTTTTAACATACTATTAAAAACATCTTTGCCAGAAATATCTCCACCAAAATCAGGACTACATTTCTTATCGATTTCGTCAATAATTAGCATTCCTTTTTCTGCTTTTTTAACGGAATCATTTACTGAAACTCCATTTCCTATTCTTTTGGCATAATTCTTGGCATTTGTAAATAAGTTAACAATCATTTCTTCTACATCACTGCCAACATAACCTTCTTTGGTATATTTGGTAGCATCTTCGATAGTGTACGGCACACCCAACATCTTAGCAATTTGTTTCATAGTTTCTGTTTTACCAGAGCCACTCGCACCAATTATGAGCATATTGGTTTTGATAGTTCTGATTTTTAAACTACGATAAATCGCCAAAAGCACACGTCTAACTGCCTCGTCTTGACCTACAACACTTTCTTTGACTTGTTTTTCCATTTGTGTTAAATTAGGTAAGCTGGTTTCTTTAACCATTTTCCGTGGCATAGCCTTGACACTTTTCCCGCTAGTTAGCAGTTTTATTTCTTCCTTTTGTTCGTCTTTTACTTTTGGGATATTGTCTTGCATTTTTTCTCCCTCCTTTAAATTTAAATACAGGGTTTTTTATATTTGTTTACATTTTATGTAACCATAGTTTACATTATATCATATTTTCTTAATTTTTCAATAAATTTTGCTTAATTTTCTTCACCTTTTAGTCTTTCTGCTCTGTCCGTGGCAATTAAGCTGTCTATCATTTCGTCTAAATTACCATTTAGAAAATCTTCTACTTGGTATATACTAAGTCCTATTCTGTGGTCTGTTATTCTTCCTTGTGGGTAGTTGTATGTTCTTATTTTCTCGCTTCTATCTCCTGTTCCTACTTGGCTTTTTCTTGCTTTGGCAAGTTCTTCATCTTGTTCTTTTTGTTTTATTTCATATAGTTTTGTTCTAAGCATTCTCATTGCATATTCTCTATTTTGTACTTGTGATCTTTCTGTTTGACATTCTGCTACTATTCCTGTTGGTTCGTGAATTAGTCTTACTGCTGATGATGTTTTGTTTACATGTTGTCCACCTGCACCTGATGCTCTATATACTTCCATTTTTATATCTGATGGATTTATTTCTACTTCTACATCTTCAACTTCTGGAAGTACAGCAACTGTTGCTGTTGAAGTATGAATTCTTCCACTTGATTCTGTATCTGGAACTCTTTGAACCCTGTGAACTCCACTTTCAAATTTTAGTCTACTATATGCTCCTTTTCCCGTTATCATAAATGTTATTTCTTTATATCCACCTAGTCCAGTTTCGTTTTCATTTAATATATCAACTTTCCAGTGCTTTCTTTCTGCATACATTGAGTACATTCTAAATAAAGTTCCAGCAAATAGTGCCGCTTCTTCTCCTCCTGCTCCTGCCCTAATTTCACAAATGATGTTTTTGTCGTCATTTGGGTCTTTGGGGATTAAAAGCATTTTCAATTCTTCTTCTATTTTAGGTAATTTTTCTTTTGCTTCAAGCATTTCTGCTTCTGCAAGCTCTTTTAATTCTTTGTCATTTAGCATTTGCTTTGCTTCTTCTAAATCATTTTGGACTTTTTTATATTCTCTATATTTTTCTACAATTTCAGAAATCTCGCTATGTTCTTTCATTAGCTGTTTCCACTCATTTTGTCTAGCAATAACTTCTGGATCACTAATTTTTTGATTTAATTCCTCATATCTCTTCTCAACATCTTCTAATTTTTCAAACATAAAATATCTCTCCTTTATTTTTCTACCTAGTATTATACACAATTTTATCTAGAAATACAATAGGCTTGACATATATTAAAATTGATGCTATAATGTTTTCAAGTTGAATATAAAGTCTGACAGACTAAATAGCAAAGATATGTGTGTAGAGACACATATCTTTTTATATATACAAAAAACAGAGCAGGTAGAGAACTGCTCTGAACTAATAAATTAGTTTTTGTTTAATTGTTCTTTATATGTATTCAACTCTTCTTCCAATTTTCCAATCTTTTGAAGCAGAATCCATATTAGCATGTAGCCTGACATTCTATAATAGCACCTCCTCTCTCAAAGTATTCCTTTGAAAAGGATATTTCTATTATACATTGTTTTTGCTTGCAAGACAATACTAAATCATATTTTTATTATTTTTCAATTGTTTGTTCTTGCCTTTGTTGTTTTTCTTCTAGGTTGGCTACTTTTTCTTCCATTTTGGTTATTGTCCACATTCTGGCACTTCTGTATTTTGATAGTATATTGTTGTATGTTAATTTTGCCATATTTTTTGTGCTATTCCATGTTTGTTCTGCCTTTTCTTTTGCTCCATTTGCTACATTTTTAGTTCCAGATATAATATTTTTTCCTAAACTCATTGCTTTATTTGTTGCCATTTTAGTTATTTTTACGCCTTCTTTGCTTGCATATTTTATACCATCACTTACTTTTTTTACGCCACTAATTGTATAATTTTTTGCTTGCATAATTTTGCTATCTTCTTTTACTTGTGCCTTTTCTTTGATATTTTGTGTGATTTCGTTTGTTTTATTTAAAAATACTTCTGTTTCGTTCTTAATTTTTTCTCTTAATGGTGGAAGTATTTTGTAGTCTATATCTCTTACTTTTTTAGATAATACATTTGTAACATTTTCTGTATATCTTTTACTTCCATAGAATTTATTTAGAAATTGACTTGCTATTTTTTGTAGGAAATTTGGCTTTTTATATACAGTTAGGTATGCATTTGTATAAGCTTTGTTTGCTTCAAGTAATAAATTTTCCTTACCTCCGGCAATTTGTTCTATTGCTTGATTTCTTGCTGTTTCACAAGTTTTAATTTGACCTTCACACTTTTCTATCGCCTCCGCAAGTATTGCTCTTTTGGCTCTTATGTCTTTAACTTGATTTTCATATTTTGTAGCTTTGTTTACTTTGCTAATTTCTTGAAGCTCTTTAACTATTTTTGCTAATTCTTCATAATCGCCTTCTTCTGTTGCTCTACTCACTTGTTCTCTTAGTTCTTTTTCTCTTGCATATTCTGGTGCTTTTTTTGCTTCGTCTCTTAGTTTTGCAATACGGTCTTGTTCTAGTGTAGCTTTTGTATCCAAATTCTTTAATGACATTTGTTCTGCAACAATTGTCTTTCGTTGTTCGTCATAGCATTTGTTAATTCTTTCAAGTGTAAGAGTATAATTTCTAATTATATTTGCTTCCATTCCACTTTTTATTTTAGAAGTTTCGGCTACAAATTCTAACTGTTTTCCATATTCATTTGCTTTTTCTACTATACATTCTTGCATATCGTTAACTTTACTAGCAATCAATCTTGACCCTTTTCTAGCAAATGTTTTAGCTTCAACTTTTGCTAAATTACATTCTAAATCTGCTATTTTTTTCATTAACTCAAATATGCTTTTATCTTGATTTACGTTCTCCATATTTTTCTCCTATTTTCTCAATATTTTAGCCAACTGCTTTCTTGCATCATTCTCTTGTTTTTTTAACTCATCTGACAAATTCCTTAATTCCAACAAAGATGCTTTATCTATATCAATCATTTTCCCATTAACAAAAATAGCCCCAAATTTCTCACCAGCCATAACTTTTCCTCCTCATCATCTTCTGTTTTCCGCTTCCTATATACAATATATTATAGCATAAAGAAAAAAAATGTAAATAAAATTTACATCTTTTTTCTTTACATTTATATTACAAAATTGTTGCATTATCAAATCAAGATGTGTCCCCAATGAAGCAAAATGCATCAAAGGGGACTGTCCCTTTTGATGCATTTTGCTTCATTTGGAAACGTCCCCTTTATTTCACAACTATATTGTATATCTTGTTTTTTACATATATTTCTTTTACTACATTCTTGCCGGCAATGGCGTTTTGGATTGTTTCGTTTGCATTTACGGCTTGTTTTACTTTGTCTTGGTCGGCATCTCTGTTTATGCTTATTGTGGCTTTTAGTTTGCCGTTTATTTGGACTGGTATTTCTATTTTGTCTTCTATTGTTTTGTTTTCGTCGTATTCTGGCCATTTTGTGTTTGCTATTGTGTCTTTTTCGCCAATTCTTTCATAGATTTCTTCTGTCATATGTGGGGCAAATGGGTTTAGTAATTGTAAAAATGTTTTGTATTCTGCTTTGTTTATTGTTTTTGCTTTGTAGAATTCGTTTACCATTGTCATAAATGTTGCAACTGATGTGTTGAATTTCATTTCTTCTATGTCATTTGAAACTTTTTGTATTGCTTTGTGCATCATTTTTTCAAATTTTTCTGAGTATTCGTCTCCTTCTACTAAGAAGTCTTGCATATTCCATACTCTGTCTAGGAATTTCATACATCCTCTTATGCTTTCCATTGACCATGGTGCAGTTTGGTCAAATGGTCCCATAAACATTTCATATACTCTAAATGCGTCAGCTCCAAATTCTTGTACTATGTCGTCTGGGTTTATTACATTTCCTTTTGATTTTGACATTTTTTCGCCATTTGTTCCTAATATCATTCCATGTGATGTACGTTTTGCATATGGTTCTTTGGTTGGAACAACTCCTATGTCATATAGGAATTTATGCCAGAATCTTGAATATAGTAAGTGAAGTGTTGTATGTTCCATTCCACCATTGTACCAGTCAACTTGGTTCCAGTATTCTAGTGCTTCTTTTGATGCTAGTGCTTCATTATTGTGTGGATCCATATATCTTAAATAATACCAAGATGATCCAGCCCATTGTGGCATTGTATCTGTTTCTCTTCTTGCTTTTCCATGGCAATGTGGACATATTGTATTTATCCATTCTTCATGTTTTGCAAGTGGTGATTCTCCATTTTCTCCTGGTTCATAATCTTCTACATCTGGCAAACGAAGTGGTAATTCTTCTTCTGGAACTGGTACCCAACCACATTTTTCGCAATATACCATTGGAATTGGTTCTCCCCAATAACGTTGTCTTGAAAATACCCAGTCACGAAGTTTATAGTTTACTTTTCTTTCTCCTAAACCTTTTTCTTCTATGTAGTCTATCACTTTGTTTATTGCTTCTTTTGATGTTAATCCATTTAAGAAATCTGAATTTATAGCTATTCCATTATTTATATCTGTGAAAGCTTCTGTTAGTTCTGTTTCTTCCATTTTGCATTCTTTACTTGGATCATAATTTTCTGGTTTTTCCATTATAACTTGTTTTATTGGTAAATTGAATTTTTGGGCAAATTCAAAATCTCTTGTATCGTGTGCTGGAACTGCCATTATCGCACCTGTTCCATATGTTATTAAAACATAATCAGATATCCAAATTGGAATTTCTTCTCCTGTTAATGGATTTATTGCTTTTATTCCTTTTATTTCTACACCAGTTTTTTCTTTGTTTAATTCTGCTCTTTCAAAATCTGATTTTAAAGAGGATTTACGTTTGTATTCTTCTACTTCATCCATATTTGTTATTTTTTCTTTGTATTTTTCGATTAAATGATGTTCTGGTGCTACAACCATGTATGTTGCTCCAAATATTGTATCTGGTCTTGTTGTGTAAACAAGTAAAGTATCTTCTGTATCTTTTATTTTGAATTTTACTTCTGCCCCTTCACTTCTGCCTATCCAGTTTATTTGTTGTGCTTTTATTTTGTCTAGATAATTTACATCTTTTAAATCGTCTATTAGTCTTTGGGCATATTCTGTTATTTTTAACATCCATTGACTTTTTTCTTTTTGTACAACTGGACTTCCGCATCTTTCACAAACACCATTTACTACTTCTTCGTTTGCTAATCCTACTTTACATCCTGTACAGAAATTGATTGGCATTGTTGCTTTATATGCTAATCCTTTTTTGTATAATTGTATAAATATCCATTGTGTCCATTTGTAGTATTCTGGGTCTGTTGTGTTTATTTCTCTTGACCAATCAAATGAAAATCCTAATGATTTTAGTTGCTCTTTAAAGTGAGCTATATTTTTTTCTGTTGTTATTTTTGGATGGATATGATTTTTTATAGCATAGTTTTCTGCTGGAAGTCCAAATGCATCAAATCCTATTGGGAATAATACATTATATCCTTGCATTCTTCTTTTTCTTGCTATTATATCAAGTGCTGTATAACTTCTTGGGTGTCCAACATGTAATCCTTGTCCAGATGGATATGGAAATTCTATTAATCCATACCATTTTTTATTTGTATAATCGTTTTTAGCATTAAATGTACCTTCTTTATACCATTTATCTTGCCATTTTTTCTCTACCTTACTAAAATCATAAGACATTTCCTAATCTACTTCCTTTCAGTTTTATTTAAATTTCTAAATATTATATACTATATTTATGTAAAAATAAAGATTTATAGTTTAATTTCTATCGTTTTTTCTCCATCTAGTTCTAGTTTTTCCACAGCTATCCCACATTCTGCGAATAATTTTCTTGATGCTATGTTGTTTTCTTCTTTTGAATGTTTATCATATAAATATATTACATGCTTTATTCCTGATTGAATTATTATTTTTGCACATTCATTGCAAGGGAATAGATCTACATATAGTTTAGCTTGTTCTAGGTCTTTTTTGTTTCCTCTATAATTTAATATTGCATTCATTTCTGCGTGGCATACATATGGATATTTTGTATCTAGTTTTTCTCCTATTTTTCCCCAAGGAAATCTATCATCATCAAATCCGTTTGGAGCTCCATTATAGCCAATTGCAAGTATTCTGTTATCATCACTTACTATGCAAGCACCTACTTGTGTTGATGGATCTTTGCTTCTCATTGCAGATAGTCTTGCAATTGCCATAAAATATTCGTCCCATTTTATATAGTTTTCTCTTTTTAGATTTTCCATTTTCTTTCCCCTTTTATTTATTATTTTTTTCTATTAAATCTTGCATTGTATGCCATGCAAGTAATGCGCATTTTACTCTGGCAGGCATATTTGATACATTTTTAAATGCAATTGCATCTTCTAATATTTGCAATTTTTCTTCGTTTTTTTCTTCTCTTTTTATCATTTCTATAAATGTTTCAATTATTTTCTTTGCTTCTTCTATTGTTTTGCCCTTCAAAACGTCTATCATTATTGATGTTGAACTTTGAGATATTGCACATCCGCTTCCTGTAAAAGCTAAATCTTCTATTACATCTCCATTTAATTTTACCTGTAATTCAATTTCGTCTCCACAATTTGGATTATGGCCTTTTTCGCAAAAATCAGCATTTTTTAGTGTTTTCTTGTTATATGAATTCATACTATGTTCCATTATCAAATCATTATATAAGCTATCTAATTCTCCCATTTTTCCCTCTACTCTTTTATATATTTTTTAAACATTTCATACGTTTTTTTCAAAGCATCTACTAATCTATCTACATCTTCTTTTGTGTTGTAGATATAAAAACTAGCTCTACAAGTTGAATCTATTCCTAAATATCTCATTAACGGTTGAGCGCAATGGTTTCCAGATCTTACACATATTCCATTTGCATCTAAAATACTTGCAACATCATGTGGGTGTACTCCTTTTACATTAAATGATATTACAGATGAATGATTTTCCTTATTTGGTGTCATATATAATTTTACAAAATCTAATTTTTGTAGTTCTTCTCTTGCATATTCTAATAATTCAGTTTCAATTTCTTGTATTTTGTTATATCCTATTTTTTCTATATAGTCAATAGCAGCACCTAATCCGACTACTCCTTCTACATTTTGAGTTCCAGCTTCGAATTTATTTGGTAATTTTGCAAATGTTGTTTTTTGCTCATACACATATTCGATCATATCTCCTCCCATTAAAAATGGTTTCATTTGGTTTAGTAATTCTTTTTTACCATATAGAACTCCAATTCCAAGTGGAGCAAGCATTTTGTGTCCTGAAAACACAATAAAGTCTGCATCCATTTTTTGTACATCAATTTGCATATGTGGAATGCTTTGAGAACAATCTACTATTACTATTGCACCTTTACTATGTGCATATTTTATTATTTTTTCTACATTGTTTATTGTTCCTAAAACATTTGAAATATGTGCAATTCCTACAACTTTGGTTTTATCTGTAATTTTTTCTTCTATTTCCTTATCAGATAATTCATATTCGTCGTTTATATACATATATTTTAATGTACTTCCCGTTTTTTCTGTTACATATTGCCAAGGAACTAAATTAGAATGATGTTCCATTATTGAAATTACTACTTCTTCATTCTTTTTTAGTTTATCTAATCCATATGAATATGCTATTAAATTTAATGCTTCACTTGCATTTTTGGTGAAAATTATTTCTTCTGGCACTTTCGCATTTATGAATTTTGCAACCTTTTTTCTTGCTCCTTCGTATTCTTCTGTTGCTTGCACACTAAGTTCATATGCCCCTCTATGTGGATTTGCATTATTTTTTTCATAATAATTATCTATTGCATTTATTACATATTTTGGCTTTTGTGTTGTTGCTCCACTATCTAAATATGCAATATCTCTATTTTTAAAAATTGGAAAATCTTCTTTTATATCCATCAGTCTAATCTCCTATCTATTTGAGCAAAAATTTCTTGTTTAAGTTCTTCATTTTGTATTCTTTCTATTATATTTCCAAATCTTGCTCTTGTTATTAGTTTTATAGCTTCTTTATAGCTTATTCCTCTACTCATAATGTAAAATAAAATTTCTGGTTCAACCTTCCCAGAACTTGTTGAATGATTACCTTCTACATTATCTTCTGTACATAAAAGCATTGGAAGTGCAATAGATTTTGCTGTATCAGATAACATCATACAATATTCATTTTCATTTCCTTTTGCATTTTTACAACCTTTTTTGAAATCTATTGTACCTTTGAAATTCTTTTTAGAGAAATCCTTTAATGCCCCCTGTACATCTATGTCTATTTCTGTTTTTTCTCCTCTTGTGTGTGCTATATAGTTTATATCTTTTACTTGATTTTCCGTTCCTAAGTATATTGTTTTTAGGTCATTTTTTGCTCCATTTCCCATTAAATTTGAATAATAATTAGAAACACTATTTTTTGCACCTATATCTATGATTGTGTAATTTACATTTGCATTTTCTTGTAGCACATTTTCTATGGAATCGAAATTATTTGAGCTATTATTTAATAAATTTACTATTGTAATATTTACATTTGCGTTTTCCTTAGCTAGAAGTCTAATTACTCCATTATGAAAACATTCTTTTTTTGTTTTTGATTCATATTTTATTATTATATTCAAATTCTTTTCAGCAATTATCTCCAAATTGTTTATAAGTTGTGTATTTTCAGCATCAAAATTATAATTTATTTGAATATCTCCGCTTGTATTTTCAATTTTTATTTTACTATTTGCATAATTATTTATATTTTCTTCTAGAATTTTTCCTGTCCCATAAACCAAATCAATGTTGCTTACATTTGTGTCTATTTCTTTAATTCCGATAATTTCTGTTGATGTAAATGCTTTTATGTTGGTTGGCAATTCTACATTTTCTAGTTTAATATTATTTATTTTGTAATTTCTAGATGTTCTAACAGGAGTTTCATTTAATTTTAACATTTCCATTATCCTATTGCTCCTTCCAATTCTAGATTTATTAAATTATTCATTTCAACTGCATATTCAACAGGTAATTCCTTAGAAATTGGATATGCAAAACCTCTTACTATCATAGCTTTGGCATCCTCTTCTGATAGTCCACGGCTCATTAAATAGAAAATTTCTTTATCACTTATTTTTCCTATTTTAGCCTCGTGTGAAAACTCTACATCATCTGTTTCTATATCATTTACCGGAATTGTATCTGATGCAGAAATTCCGTCTAACATAAGGGATTCGCAACTTACACTACATTTAGATTTTTTTGCTTGTTTTGCAATTCTAACCAAGGCTCTGTAAGTACAACTTCCACCATCTTTTGAAATAGATTTTGAATTTATTACAGAAGATGTATTTGGTGCATTGTGAACAACCTTAAATCCTGTATCTAGGTTTTGGCCTTTCCCTGAAAAAGTAATTCCTGTATATTCTGTTTTTGCTCCCTCTCCATTTAAAATGCTCATCGGATATAGCATTGAAACTTTTGAGCCAAATGAACCTGTAACCCAGTCAACTTGTGCATTTTTACCTATTATTGCTTTTTTGGTATTTAAGTTCATCATATTTTTTGACCAGTTTTCTATTGTAGAATATCTTAAATATGCATTATCTTTTACATATAATTCTACACATCCAGCATGTAAATTTACTTTGTTATATTTTGGTGCAGAACATCCTTCTATAAAATGAAGACTTGCTCCTTCCTCCACAATAATTAGAGTATGCTCAAACTGGCCAGATTCTGGTGAATTTAGTCTAAAATATGATTGCAATGGTATATCTAATTTTACATTTTTAGGCACATATACAAAAGAACCTCCTGACCAAACAGCTCCATGCAAAGCAACAAATTTATGATCATTTATTGGAACACATTTCATAAAATGATTCTTTACTATATCTGGGTATTCTCTTACAGCAGTTTCCATATCGGTGTATATTACACCTTGTTTTATCAAATCTTCTTTTATACTATGATATACCACTTCTGAATCATATTGTGCCCCAACACCAGCTAGTGATTTTTTCTCTGCTTCTGGAATTCCTAGTCTTTCAAATGTGTTTTTTATATCTTCTGGCACTTCTTTCCAATTTGAATTTAACTTCGTCTTAGGTCTTACATATGTTGCAATATTTTGCATATCCAAATCAGATAAATCTGGTCCCCATGTCGGAAATTCCAATTTATTGTATTCTTCAAGTGCTTTTAATCTTATATCTAACATCCATTCCGGCTCATTTTTTTGTTTAGAAATTTCTTTTACAATTTCCTCATTTATACCTTTTTCTATTTTGAAATCATAATTATCTTTGTTTTTTATATCATAAATATTTCTGTCTATATCCTGTACCTTCGTTTTTTTAGGCATTTTTAGACCTCTTTTCTTTTAAATTTTTCATATCCGTTTTCTTCAATTTCGTTTGCAAGTGTGGCATCTCCGGTTTTTACAATTTTGCCATCTACTAAAACATGAACATAGTCTATTTTTAAATTTTCTAAAATTCTAGTATTATGTGTTATTATAAGAACTGCATTTTCGTTTGAATGATACATATTTATTCCTTTTGAAACGGTTTTTATAGCATCAACATCAAGTCCAGAATCGGTTTCGTCCAATATTGCAAGTTTTGGATTTAATACAAGCATTTGTAATATTTCGTTTTTCTTCTTTTCTCCTCCTGAAAATCCAACATTTAAATTTCTTTCAATCAATTTTGGATTCATATTTAATTCTTGCATATAGTCTTGTAATTGTTTTTTGAACTCAAAAACTTTAACAGGCTTTTCCGTAATTTTGCCTTTCGCAAATTTTAAAAAATTAGCACTAGAAATACCAGGAATCTCCTCAGGTGATTGGAAAGACATAAAAATTCCTTTTTTAGCAATTTTGTCTGTTGATAAATCGTTAATATTTTCTCCTTCTAACTCTATGCTTCCACCCTTTTTGATATATGCTGGATTATTTAAAATAACATTTGCCAAAGTAGATTTTCCAGCACCATTTGGTCCCATTATTACATGAACTTCTCCTTTATTTATTTTCAAACTTAAATCTTTTAAAATTTCCTTTTCGTTTGTGTTTGCATATAAATTTTTAATTTCTAATAATGTATCCATTCTAATTTTCCTTTCTTCTTAACACTTTTCTCTTGCAAATTCTACATTGCTCTTTATTTATGTCATAATCACAATTTAAATCATAAATTCCTAATATCTTATGTACATATTTTGTGAGCAAATTCAAAGTATTATCCTCTAAAACTGACTTTAATTTTATAGCTTCTGTTTCAGCTTCTGTTTTAGGTACACCTAAAACTTCTGTTAAAAATACATACACAATGTCGTAGGCCTCCAATACTTTTTTTGCCAAAGTTTCTCCGTTTTCTGTTAAATTAATATCTCCATAAGCTTTATAATCAATAAGATTATTTGCTTTTAATGTTTTTAAAGCCTTATTCACACTTGGTTTTGTTAAATTCATTTTATTTGCAATGGTTGTAACCTTAATTTCTTCACCATTCTTTTTCAAAACATAAATCGTCTTCAAATATTCTTCCAAAGAACTACTAATCATATTCAACCTCCGTTTGTTAGCTTAGGCTAACATTATATAACATAAAAAAATGTTTGTCAAGGCTAACATTTTTATGTAATTTATTTTCTTGACATTACTTTGGTGTAATTATATAATTTGTGTTGAAAGTATAGTCTATACTTTCTTATTATTAAAAGGAGCATTATTATGAGTAGTATTTTGATTTCAATTAACCCTGAATATGTTGATAAAATTTTCGATGGATGTAAAAAGTATGAATATAGAAAAGTTAAATGTAAAAAAGCTGTTGATAAAATGGTTATTTATTGTACTTCGCCAGTTATGAAAGTTGTAGGAGAAGCTATAATTGAGGAAATTATTGATGAAACTCCGGAAAAAGTTTGGGATATTACTAAAAATGCATCAGGAGTTTGCAAAGAATTTTTTGATAAATATTATATGAACAAAAATACTGCAATTGCCTATAAATTAAAAAACGTAGTCAAATATAATATTCCCAAGGAATTATCTGACTACGGTATAAAAATAGCTCCACAATCTTATGTGTATTTGGAGGATTAGCAATAAAAAACCTATGTAAAACATTGATATTTCAATACTTACATAGGTTTTTGAATTGGTCGAGGTGACAGGGATCGAACCTGCGGCCTCATGGTCCCAAACCACGCGCGCTACCAACTGCGCCACACCTCGATTTAGTTGACTTATTTAATATACCATATTTTTGTTTTAAATTCAAGTGGTTTTGTTGATTTTTTGCAACTTTTTTGATTTTTTTGAGTTTCTTCGAAAAAAATTTAATTATGAATAAAAAATTAGCCGATATCATTTTTAGTAATACCGGCTATTTTTTAATATTCCATTGATTTGTATCTTACAAATGCTACTGCTCCTACTACTGTTATTATTGCGATTACTGGTAGGATAAATCCTACACCTGCTTTTGGTAATGAATCTGGTGATTTTGTTCCATTTGATCCATTATTGTTTCCTGTGCCAAAATCTTTTCCTCCATTTGAAAGTGATGTGTCTACTTCTATTTTGATTGCCTCACTCTTATTTCCTGCTAAGTCTACTATCGTTATTGTTTCTGTTGTGTTTTTTGTATATTGTTTTGTTAATGTTTTTTTGTCTGCTGATAATGTCCAACCTGTTACAGCTTGTATTTGTTCACTTGCTGTTATTGTTACTGTTACAACTCCTTTTGTATCTTTTGTATATTTTACTGATGCAGTTGGTTTTGTTTTATCTGTTGTTGTACTTCCACCATTATTGTTGTTATTGTTTCCGTTATTATTACCATTGTTATTGTTTCCATTGTTTGAACCAACTTTTGCATTTATTGTTATTGGATCACTTACATTTCCATTTTCATCTGTTATTGTTAATGTTCCTGTATAATCAGCTGTATATACTTTACTTAATTGTTTTTTGTTGGCTGATAATGTCCAACCAGCTAATGCTTTTAATGTTGAGTTTGATGTTACAGTTACTTTTATTCCATTATCCACTGTTTCATATTTAACTTCTGCTGTTGGCTTTGTTGTGGTTGTTGGAGTATCTGGTGTTGTTGTTTTTTCTTTTACAGTTATTGTGCAAGAAGTATTTTGTGCACTTATATCTTGTTGGCTATTTGATGCTGATATGTTTTTTAATGTTACTGTTGTACTTCCTACTGTTGCTGTTGATTTTACTTTCAAATTTATTTCAAAAACATCTGAATTATTATTTACAAATTCTGCTTTTGTTGTAACTAATTTTCCACTATTTGCGTTATATGTTATAGCATCCCATCTGTTTAACGCATTAATATCATTACTGCTTACTGTTTCAAATATGTTATTATCGTATTCTAGATTTCCTAGTAATGCATTTAAACCATTTCCTGCATCTATGCTATTTACTGAAACTACTACTTTAACAGTTCCACCTTTTTCTACCTCAGTTGTGCTAGGGGTTAATGTAACACCAAAGCTTAATGCTTGTACTGTTGTTACAAAAGTTGCAAGCATAAGTATTGTAATAATAAAAGTAACTAATGTTTTTTTCATTTTTATCTCTCCTATAAATTTATTTTATCTACAAGTGCAAGTTTCATTGTAGACAAGTCTGATAATGTAATTTCTCCATTATTATCTACATCTCCTGCTATTTTTTCTAATTCGTTTAGTTCTCCTGAATCTACTAAATATAGCTTTAATTTTGATAAATCTGTTGCTGTTACATTACCGGTTTGCGTTATGTCTCCTGTTACAACAATTTTATACAAGTTATTTTCATTTGTCTTAATTGTTGTTCCTGTTGTTATTATATCACTATCTTTCATTTCTATGTCATTTTTAAGAATTTGAATTGTCATTAGTGTTTCTAATTTGTTCTTAAATGTTGACATTGAAGTTTGAGGTGATACTCTATATATTAACTCTTCTTCTATTTTATAAGAATCAGATATAATATTATACTTTGTTATTTTTGTAAATGCTTTTATACATACATTTGAATTGTTTATTTTTTTATCATTAAACTTTTTTAGGTCTGTCCATTGAATTCCATTTGTTGATGTGTAACTTTCGCCTTCATTGCTAGTTGCTGTTTTCCAGTATCCATCATTTGGAGCTTCGATTGCCACATATGCCTCTTTGGTTATTCCTGTAAATTTTACCGCTACTGCAAATTTGCTTCCTGTTAATTTTATTGGTTCTTTAAATCGAATCGTTGTATATCCACTTTTTACAGTGTTGTTTTCAATTTCAACTTTTTGCAATTTTTCTTCTGAAAGCTCTCCATCTTCTTTATTCACATATACTTCTATTTGTTGCGTTGTTGGTGACTCTATACTTATTTCTGTTAATAATTCTTCTGTTGTTTTATTCTTATTAAATACATTCGCACCATACAATGTTTTCACATTTTGTGATGTAAGATTTGTTGACATTCCTAATGCATCATATTGGTATATGTTATTATAATCAATATCTTTTGCATTTATAATTCCTATTGTTGCATATTCCACAAAATAATCTTCATATGAAATATAGTAACATCCGTATTTATATGTATCTGTTCCATATGAATTTAATATTAAATATGCCCCTGGACTAGATGGTCTATGTTGTTCATTAAAATTTTCTACTGGATAATTGTCATCCCAACCAATTATTGATACTTGATGGTTTGGTATTAAGCCAGCTGTTTCACAATAAAATGCCGGATAATCTAAATTATAATTGTAATATTGATTATAGGCACTTCCAGATACAGTCATAGTTGTTACTGTACCATAGTTCATAATGTGTTCTTTAATCTCATTTCTGATATTATTAACTTCTGATATATCATATGTAGTTTTTCCAGAAGCATCTTGATATGTAATATTTCCATTTTCGTCTTTTATTTTAGCTATTGATGGGAATATTACAGTATCTGTAACTTTTTTTTGCACATTCTTGTTTTGTATCTCAGATAATGATATTAATTCTTCTTTTTCATTAAATGGCATATCATTTTCTAATATTGGTCCTCTTCCACTAGTATAATATGCTATTGCAATACTTGAATTTCCTCCACTTGTAGCTTGTCTGTTATGTCCTAATTTGTTTATTCCATCTTTAAATTCTCTTGATGTTGCATATGTCATATGTCTTTCTGAGAAATCATACTTTTGATTATTTCTTAGTTGTAAATTTGTTTCTAGTGAAGTGGTTGTTGCAAAAGCCCAACAGTCTTGTGTTGATTTTTGATTTTTTACGGGTATCTCAATATAATTTCTTAAATCAAAATTGGTACTCGCAAATAATCTTTTTTGTGCTAACAGATTTTTTGTAGTTCTTAATTCTTTGCTTTCTACTTTTATTTCTGCTACATCTACTGTTTCTATGGTTGCAAATGCCTGTGGAGTCAATAATATAATACTTAAAATTAGAAGCAATATTATTCTTAATTTTCTTGTTTTTATATTAATATTCATTATTGCACCTTTCTAGACTTATTTATATTATACTTCATCTGTTTTAAAAATCAAGACCGCTTTTTTGTGTGTTACATTTATATGTTTTCAATTTCAAAGGCAAGCCAACGGATACATGGCTTGCCTTTGTTTTTATTACATTTTTATTACATTTTTATTACAAAGCTTCTAATTCTGCTAATACTCTTTTTAATTTTCCTAAATCTGTTAATGTTACACTTCCATCTCCATCTATGTCAGCCCCTGATTTATATGGTTCTTGTAAAAGTGTTGTTTCTACCATATGTAGTTTTAATTGTGCTAAGTCTGTTAATGTTACCTTTCCATCTCCATTTAAATCGCCTTTTACTATTACTGTATATACATCTCCTGATGGTGTTGTAACTGTTGAACCAGTTCCTATATTTCCTGATGATATTGTATTTCCATCTTTATCTTTTATTATTGTATTTTCTCCACCTGTCAAATTATCTTTTAGGTCATCAACCTTGGTATTTGGAAGTACATTTTTTATTTCATTATCATCTGTTACTTCATACTTTCCTGAACTTAGTTTCTTTAATGATATTGTTGCTTTTCCCTCTGTTCCATCTATATCTATTCTGTTATTTGAAGTTGATGGGCTTGTAATTTTAATTTGTGCATTTTCTGTTTCAACTCCATCTTTTACTTTAAAAGTTATTTTGCAAAGTTCTGTATCTGTTGTTATAAAGTCTTTACGGTCTAATAATATTTTCTTAGTTTCTGCATTATAAGATACTTCCCAGCTATTTAATCCAGTTATATCTTTTGCAGTTATTTCTTCAAAAATGTTTGTATCGTAATTTAGTATTCCTGAAAATACTTTCATACCATCTCCACCAATATTCATATTATTTACAGATATGGTTACATCCACCGAACCCCCTGGGCTTACTGTTGTTTGGGCTGGTGTTACTCCTACTATAAATCCTAACGCATATGAGGGGATATTTGTAAATATTAGTATAATTAATGCAACTAACGTTATTGTTATTGTTCTTTTCATCTCTATTTTCCCTCCTCTCCACTATTTAATAATAATTCTTTCATTAGTGATAAATCTGTAAGAGTAACTTTGCCATCACCATTTATATCAGCAGTTTCATAGTAAATTCCATCTAATCCTTTACCTGTCATAATGTAATCTTTTAATTGAGATAAATCTGTTACCGTTACTTGTCCGTTTCCGTCTATATCTCCTGTAATTTTTATTGTGAAGTTTTCTTTTATCGTTTCTTTTACTGGTTCTTGTTGACCTTCTGGTATTTTTTCTATTTCTTTGCTGATTTCTATTGTACTTCCAGTTCCAACTATGTCGTTATCTCCAAGGACATTTCCATCTTTGTCTTTTATAACAATTGTTACATCTTTACTTGTTGTTAATCCTTCTTTAAAGTCTTTTACTGTTGTATTTGGATTTACATTATCTATTTTACCATTTTGCCCAATTTCATATTGATTACTTGATATTTCAATTTTTGAATTATCCAGTTCTTTTACTGTTATTGTACATGTTTTTGTAAAGTTTCCATCTTCTGTTGTAAATGTTATTTTTGTGGTTCCTTTTTTCAAGCCTTTTACTCCATTGTTTGAAAGTGTGGCTATTGTTTCATCTTCGATTTTATATGTTATGTTTGTGTTATCTGCATTTTTAGGTAGAACATTTACTGTTAATTTTTCAGTTCTGTCTTTGTAAATTTCGAGTGTTTCAGCACTTATTTCAATTCCTGTTACTGCAATTTTTTCTGGGACATATACTACACAAGTTTTTGTATATCCTCCGTCTACTGTTTTTGCCGTAATTGTTGCTGTTCCATAACCTACCGCTGTTACTAATCCACTGTCATCTACTTTTGCAACTTGTGCATTATCTGATGACCAGGTTATATTTGCATTATCTGCATTTGAAGGTTGAGTTCCTGCTATTAATTGAGTTTTCTCGTCTTTTTCTAATGTTACTGCTGTTTTGTTTATCGTAATTCCTGTTACTTTTATAGTTGGTTTACTAACTGTTACTATACATTTAGCTGTATATTTTCCATCTGCTGTTGATGCTGTTATTGTTGCTGTTCCTGTATCTATTGCTGTTATTTTTCCGTTTGAATTTACATCTACTGTATTATAATCTGAGCTATTCCAAATTACAGTTCTATCATTTGCATTTGATGGTGTTACTGTTGCTGATAATTGAGCTGTTGCATCTTTTTCAAGTGTTAAACTTGATTGACTTATTGTTATTCCTGTTGGAGTTATTGTTGCTACATCTGTAACAGTTACTGTACAAGTTGCTGTTTCTCCTCCACTTACTGTTGTTACTGTTATTGTTGTCGTTCCTGGTGATAATGCTGTTATTCTTCCATTTGCATTTACTATTGCAACATTTTTATTACTACTTGTCCAAACAACAGAAGAGTTTGTTGCATCTGCTGGCATTACCGTTGCTTTTAAGGTTTCCCTTGTTCCTTTTTCAAGTGTTAATGTTGATTTATTAAGTGATACCCCTAAAACATCTACTACTAATGATTCTGGAACTGTTACTTTACAAGTTGCTGTATGTAATCCAGACTCATCTCTTATTACTGCTGTTACAATTGCTGTACCTTGTTTTAATCCTATTAGCAATCCATCTTCTGTTACTTTTACAACTTCTTTATTGCTACTTGTCCATTCTATTTTTGTAGTTGTAGCATCTTCTGGTCCAATTATTCCTGCTAATACATTTGTTTCTCCGGCTAAAATTGTTACATCACTTTTATTTAGTGTAAAGCTCTTTATTGGAACTCTTACATCTACTGTGCAAGTTGCTAAAATTGCTGGCGCATTTTTTAGTTTTGCTGTTATTGTCACTATCCCTGCACCGTTTGCTGTTATTGTTCCATCTTTATCAACAGCTACTATGCTTTTATTACTTGATGTCCAGTTTACATCACTATATGCTCCATCTGTTGGAGAAATTTTTATTCCAAGTTTTGCTTGATCTCCTTTTAGTATTTGTATACTATCTGTTATATCTTCATATGTTCCTAAGTCAGACATTTTTTGTATTTTTATACTTTCGGTTGGAACTTTGTATCCGGGCACTTCTGATGTGAATGCTTTAATACATACATTCATATTTTTGGTTTCACTACTATTATACATATCTGTTAAAGAATCCAATGTACTTCCTATAAAACTACGTCCTTGTGCTGATGTTGCATTTTCAAAATATTGTATATTTTGCATTACCGGTGTTGCATTGTTTCCATTTATTTTGTAGGTTTTTCTAATTGGAGATTGTACACCAACTTTTGCTGTTTTTCCATATTTATCTGGTGATATGTATTTTACTACTACTGCAAACTTTTTGCCTGTTAACATTATTGTATCGTCAAAGTATATTGTATTATATCCTGGGTCTAGTACGTCCGTTTCTGCAACTTTTATCAAAGTATCAGAAGATAACTCACTTCCTTTTGGATTTACATACACTTCATATTTCATACTTTCTAGGTTTGCTATGCTTATTGATTCCAAACTTTCTGGATTATCTGTATTTCTTGCCCATACGTTTCCAGCATATGCTGTAGCTCCTGAATTTTCTGGTTCGATTACAGTTGATAGTCCAAGTTTATCCCATTGATATGGCTCTTTTCCATTTCTCATTGTTGTGAAATCTTTTATTCCATATACCTGTGATTCTATGTAATAATCATAGTATGATACATAGTAGAAATTTGTATCTATTGTAACTGGATTGCTCACGCTCCAATACATTCCGTCTTCATAAACATCATTTCTCCATCTGTATGTATCTATATAATTTTGATAAAAACTTGCATGATATTTCGTTTCGTCCATAACTAAATATGCACCTTTGCCTGGTGCTCCTGGCACCTGATATTCGTCATTCCAGCCAATTATTAAAACATCAGTATTTGGTGTTGCTGCTTTTTGGTTGCAATAATAAAATGGTTGTTCTGTTGGAGTATATGTTTTAGTATACCATCTATCCCATCCACCGTCAGAATCATATGATTTATGTTCTTCTATTTTACCTCCTGTTTTATAAACATAATAATTTTCATTTTTATACAATTTTGCACCAACTGCTCCATATTTTATAATATGCTCTTTTATATCACTTCTTGTTTGTTCTATTTCTCCTCCTGTATATACATCAATATCTTGATAAGCTCCAATCGTTTGAATAGAATTTGCGCTGTCTGCTTGATATATTACTGGATCACTGAATCCAAGTGTTAACGTTCCATTTATTACATTGAATGTCATTTTGTATACACTTGGGAATAGTCTATAACTTTCTAGTCTTCCATTTAATGTTTTGCTATTTAATGTACTTAATGATACTTTGTTTATATTTCCGTCCCAAGCAAAGTCATTACTTGTTACAACTCCTCGTCCACTTGTTAAATATCCTAGTGCTACTAATCTATTTCCTCCTTGACCCAAATATCTATTGTGAGCATTTGGAGTTCCTTCGTTTGTTGAATTATATGCTGTTGCATAGTCCATATGTTTTGCTGAATATGTAACACCAGTTTTTAATTCTAACAATTGTTGTGCAACAAGTGCCCAAGCAGCATTTGTAGAACCAGGATCTTGTGCCTCTAAATATTCATACAATCTTAAATCATAATTTGAGCCATATCCTAGCACCTTGTCTGTAAGTAGTGAAGTTGCACTACTATCTGTTTGGATTTTGTCTATGGCGTTGTCTCTAATTTCACTTGCAAAGGTGTGTCCTGATAATGTTATTAGTCCTGCTAATGTTATACAAGATATCTTTGTTAGCATACCTTTATTTTTCATTATCTTCTTCTCCTCCTTTTTTGCTTTTTAACAGCAATTATTCTTAGTATGACTAATACAAGAACTATTGCTACTGCAATTATAAGTATAGTTTTTAATATTGAAGATTTTCCATTCATTTGTAGTTCTACTATTTGGTCGTCTGCTTCTAAATCTATTTGAGAATTTGATGCTTGTAAATTGGTAACTTTTATTTCTGTTTTATTTTTTTCATTTGCTTTTGGATGTAATTTTACTTCTAGAATTTCTTCTCCTTGTTTTTTAGTAAAATCATTTCTTAATGTTAAAACTGTTCCTTTTGCAGGATTAAAAGTTAAGTCTTGCCATCCATTTTGTAATGTAATATCTTCTTCTTTTACTTCTTCAAATGTATTTTTATCATATTCTATATCACATATGAATGCATTTATGCCATTTCCTGCAACCCCAACTTCTTTTAGCGATAGCTTTAAAATATAGTAATCGTCTTGTTTTTCTACATTTGTGTTTACTGAAAAGCTTGCTGCTAAACTGCTTATTGTTAATATAAATATAATACTTATCATTAGTGGAATAATTTTTGCTAGTCTTTTCATTTCTTACTCCTTTTTTATTCTTTTCCTACTATTTTGGCTTTGTTTAATTCTTGTTTTTCTGCATTTGCTAGTATTCCAAGTTTTATCATTATTCTCTTAAATACAGATACTTTGTTTTCTGTAACTGTTAAATCTAGCCTTGGTTTCTCTATGTTTCCATCAACAATTTCGCCATATTGTTCTATGTATTCTTTCTTTTTCTCGAATTCGCTCATGGTTTGAATATAATAATCATTATAGAAATTGTAATCTGCGGTATAGCCTATTTGATCTTTGAATTTGTATAATCTTTTTTTGAAAGTTTGCAAATCTTCCATATTTTTTACTTCGTCAAATTCTTTTCCAAATCCCTTTTCTATTATGTAGTTTTGTATTTTTAAGAATAAATCAGCTATTCCTTTTTTGCTTTTTTCTATTGATTTTGATAGTTTTTTTATTTTGCTTTCCTTATCATTTTCTTGTAATTGGTTTGTTAATATATTCAACTCAGCTTCTTTTTGCATCAATATATCTAGGGCATCTCTTATTGTTACATATGCTTTTTTGCCAAATCTTGCATCTACTGTATTTTTGAATATGTCATCACCATATAATGTGCTATGATATAGTGAATAATTTCCTGTAAAATATGCTATTTCGTTTACAAGTGTACATTCTAGTGGATAATAATCTGGACTTTCGGTATCCAAAAATAATTCATAGTATTTTACTTTGTCTGGCTGACTTTCATTTGCTCTTTCTGCCATTAGTTGAACTGCCGCTTCATTTATTGCCATTCCCCTTATTCCACCATCTGCGAAATTGTATAGGCCTAATCTAAGTACATTACCTTTTTCGTCTTTTAATTCCTGTAAATAATGCAAGCATTCGTGTGTTGCAAATTCTTCTATTTGCTCAAACTCTACTCCTTTTTTGAAATATATAGACTTATTCATGCACACGTATTTTGCACCAGATAAGTCATTTGGCATTTTTGCTGTATACATTTTTAACCTAGATAATTCTATAAATAATTCACTTTCTGTTAATTCGTGTTCAGAAAAAGTTTGTGCTAATTTCTTAGATATACGTGTTGCTATTTTGTTTATTGTTAGTGTATCTAGCAATTCAGCATCTTCTATTCCTTCTCTTTTTAGCATAGATTTTATACTCATCTTTTTCTCCTTCTTATCATTTGAAACCTAATTTAATTATACAATATATTTGGCTTCTTTTGTATTTCAGTTATATTAAGTTTATATTACATTTTTGTTACATATCAAAAACAGAAAGCCTTTTCTAGACTTTCTGTTTTTGATTTTCTATCCACAATTTAATTTTTGCTCCTGCATTTCTTCCACTTTTGCTTGCCCAAGTGACTGTCGCAATTTCGCCTATCGCATCTCCCCCAGCGAATATTCCAGGTATATTTGTCATATAATTGGCATCTATTTTAATGTATTTTTTATCATTTATTTCTATTCCTAGTTTATTTACTGTTTTTTCGTCAAGTCCAGAACCTATTGCCATTACCACATAGTCTGCATCTATATTGTAATTACTCCCTTCTATGTTTACAGGATATGGTCTTGTTCCATTTCCTTGTATAATTAGTTCTGTTTTTACACATTCAATCCCCTTTGCTTGTTCTTTCCCTAAGATTTTCACAATTTGTGATTTAAACTCGAACTGGATACCCTCTTTTTTGGCTTCCGAAATATCTTTTTTTTCTGCTGTCATTTGTTCTTCTTTTCTTCTATAAACTATTGTAACTTTACTTGCTCCTAATCTTTTTATTGTTCTTGCTGCATCCATTGCAACATTTCCGTCCTCCTACTACCACAACATTCTTATTTGAGAATTCTGGGTAATTAGATTTTTGTAATAATTCGTTTGCTCCTAATACATTTGGTAAATCCTCGCCTTCTATTCTTATTTTTTTAGGTATATTTGAACCAATGCTAAAAAATATCGCATCATAATTGTTTTTTAATTCTTCTAATGTAATATCTTTTCCCACTTCTATGCCAGTTTTAATTTCTACTCCTAATTTTCGTATTCTTTCAATCGTTCCTTCTATGGTTTCTCTTTTTAATCTAAACTCTGGAACACCATAGCTTAATGCTCCTCCGGGCTTTTCTTCTTTTTCATATATACTTACTTTATATCCATATTGTCTTAAATATGTTGCACAAGTAAGGCCGGCAGGTCCAGAACCTATTACTGCTATCTTTTCTGTTTTTTCCCCTTCTTTTGGTTTTATTGTTAATTTATTCTCATTGGCATATTCTCCAACAAAAGCCTCCAATGCACCTATTTGTACAGGTTCTCCCTTTATTCCTCTTACGCATTTACCTTGACATTCTTTTACGTGTGGACAAATTTCTCCACAGATAGCTGGCAGTATTGTGGTTTCTTGCAAAATATCATAAGCAGATTCATATTCGCCTAATTTTATTTTTTCTATAAATCCTGGTATATCGTTTCCAAGTGGGCATCCCTTTTGGCAAGGTTTTACTTTGCAATGTAAACAATATTCAGATTTCTTTTTTATTTCTTCTAATTTTTCCATAGTATCTCCTATCTATCCATAGCTTTTTTCACTTCTTTTAAGTCCTTCCAGAACATTATTTTTTTAGTTTCATCTCTTAATAAAGCAGCAGGGTGAAATGTTGGCATATACATAATACCGTTTTTCTCCACCCATTTTCCTCTGGCTGAGGTTATTCCATATTCTTTTCCAAGAATATTTTTTAATGCCACATTTCCAAGAAGTACAATAATCTTTGGTTTTACTAATATAACTTGATTTCTTAAATAATCTAAGCAAGCTCTTGCTTCGTCATCCTCTGGATTTCTGTTATTTGGTGGTCTGCATTTTACAACATTCGCAATATATACTTCTTCTCTTTTTATTCCAATCCCTTGAAATGCTGTATTCATTAGTTTTCCAGCTTTTCCTACAAAAGGAATACCTTGTGCATCCTCGTCTGCTCCAGGGCCTTCGCCAATAAACATTAAATCAGCTGTTTTGTTTCCTGTTCCAATTACTACATTGTTTCTTCCTTGGCATAATTTGCATTTTTTGCAATTGTTACATTCAGCTTCTAATTCTTTCCAATTATTATACATTTTCTGCCTCTTTCTTTATTTTTTCTAATACCTCATTTTTATCTAAATATCTTATGTAATTATAATTGTTTCCTTTTTGTTTTGTGTTGAAATTGCATATTGCCTTGTATTCGCAATACTCACATGGTGTTTTTTTATCTTTATTGTAATATGGTTTTATACTTATATCTCCACTATATATTTCATTTGAAATATCTTTTATAATATTTTTTACTTTCTTTTGTAAATTTGCAAAATCCTCTTTTTTGATGGCACTTGAACGGCTATCTGTAATATTTCCTTCTTTATCTAAATATACTGGTAAGCTCTCTGAGTAGCCTTGTTCTAGCTTTTGATCCATCATTTTAATTACATTTACATCTGCTAGTATTATGCCCTTCATTTTGAAATTTTTTCTAATTTCGTTTTCAATTTCTTCTTCGGTTTTAGTTCCACTTATGGTTACAGATGGGTCTATCATATTAAAATATAGTGCTCCCGCTGGAATAAAATCGTTTTGACTTACTACTTCGTCTAAATATGTAATTAGTTGCAATTGTAGTCCAAAAATAACTTCATTTAAGTTAATATTTTTTATGCTAGATTTGTAATCTATAATTCTTATGTATTTTCCATCTTCGTTTTCTGCAATGTCTATTCTGTCTATTTTTCCTGTTATTTCTACCTTTTTGCCATTTTCTAGCTCTATTTGAATTGGTTTGAATTTTCCTTCTTTTCCAAATTCAATTTCATTTCCTAGAATTTCAAATTGACTATTTTTTAAACCATCAACTATATATTTTATGGACTTTGTTAATACTTTATTTAATTTTAGTAGCAAAATTTTAAATTTTTTAGAACTTCTAAAAATTGCATTTCTTGCTAAATTTATTTTTTCATTTACTATTTCTTTTACAACTTTTTCAATTTCTTCATTAGTAATTGTTTTTACCTCTAATTCTTTATTTTTTATTTTTTCAAAAAAGTCGTCAATAACTTCGTGCATAAAAGAACCTGTATCCATTGATTTAAGTTCAAATCTTTCATTGTCTTGCAATTTTAATCCATATTTTAAATGAAATGAAAATGGGCAAGTTCTGTATTTTTCTAGTTTAGATATACTTGTTTGCATTTTGTTTCCATATAGTTTATCTATTGAACTTTCATTTATTTTGTCTGGAAGATTTGTGTAATTCAGTCCTTGAATGGATTTTTCTAATTTATATTTCCATTCTTCATTTTCAGCATACCATTTGTATACTTCTTTCCAGTTTTCATCCACATCTTTTCCACTAACCTTGTTATAAATTTGGCTTAGAAGCTCATCAAAAGTTTCTTCCGGCATTCCTATAAAACTGGGTTTGTTTATAATATCACTTTCCTCTTGCAAAAGTGGAAACATTTTTTTTATTTTAGTAATTAGCACAGAAGGTCTTTGGCTTCTTCCTTCTAAATCTGTTGATGTATATGATAAATATATCTTTTCTTCTGGGACAGTTAGGGATTTGTAAATATTAAATTGTTCCTCGTAAAGCCTGTCTGTGGTTGTTTTTGCAAGCTCAATTCCTTGATTTTTTAAATTTTCTCTGTCTTTGTCATTTATAAATCCTTCGTCTTTGTTTATACTTGGAAATATTCCATCATTTATTCCTAATATGAACACAGCCTTTACATTATGGCTTCTTGACCTGTCGGTATCTCCTAAAATAACTTCGTCTTGTGTTGCTGGAATTGCACCAACACCTTTGTTTTGAAGTCCTATTTTAAGTAATTCTCTGTATTTTTCAAAACCTATTTTTTGGTCTCCAAATATCATAACAAGCTCGTCTAAAACTTGAATTAAGCTGTTTATACCTGTTTCATATTCCTTTGCTAATTCGACAAGTCCTAAATTTTCAAATTTTTCTATCTTTTCAGCCAATTTTGTTAATATTTCATTTTTTTGTAGAAAATCATATATCTCTTTTGACATATTTTCAACTGTTTTATTGTCTGTTATGTTTGCTTTTAAACTTAGTAATGGAGTTATTACTTTTTTTCTTAACTCATTATAATAAGTTAATTCTTCTGCTGTTAAATTTCCATAATTCCAGTCCTCATTGTACCATTTTTTACCTTTAATTCCCCATTTTATACAGTAATTTTCTAGTTTGAATATATCCTCATTTGAAATATCAAGAAAACCAGATTTTATGTAATTAAACATAGATTCATATGTAAAGCTTTTGGCAAATATCTCAAATATAGATAAAATGTATTTTATCAAACTATTTTGACTTAAATCCCTCTTTTCGTCAACAAAAACAGGAATTTCATATTTAGCAAATATAGCCTTAGTTATTCCAGCATAAATTTCTGGTTGCTTAGTAATTATTGCAATGTCTTTAAATCTGTAATTTTCTGTTCTTACCAAATTTATTATTTCTCTTGCAACATACTCGGTTTCAGAATATGGGTTCATAGATAAAAATAACTTAATATTTTCTACTGGTTTATTGTATTTTTGTGATTTTCCATATAAATTTTCTTCTAAATGTTTTAATTCTGCATTTTTAAATCTGTGTTTTTCTTTTAAAACAACTGGGTTTTCTATTGTTTCGTTTTCAATTAGATTAATAATTGTTTGCGCTGTTAATTTGTTTTGATAATAAATATCTTTTTCCTGTGGTTTGTTGTTTTCAAGCCAATCTGAACATACAGTTATATTAACTTGTTTTGCTTTACCTAGTAGTTTTTTTATAAGTGCATACTCTTGTTTTGTAAAACCTGCAAATTCGTCTATGTAAATTACAGAATTGTCAAACATTTTGCTTTCGTCAAGCTTTTCAGCAAGCAATGTTAAAACATCATTTGTGTCAATGTAATTATCGGCAAGTCTAGCTTCGTATTCTTTGTATAGAATAAAAATATCGTTTAACTTGGTTTTTAAATACATATCGTCTATACTATTTATTGCGTTTTCTAGGTCTTCTAGCCTTACATTGTGTTTTTTTAATTCAGTAAACATTCTTTGAACTACATCCAAATTTTTCTCAGACTTACCTAAAAACTTAATCTCATTTTTCTTGCTCTCCAAAATATCGTAAATCAAAATCATATTACCACACTCTGTAAGAATAGTTTGGCTAGCTCCCCCAACTTCTTGAAACACCCTGTATGCCATTCTATTAAAAGTTAAAACCTCAGCATTTATAGCAGAACCGTTTTTAACAACTTCCAACAAATTCCTCTCAGCAGTAAACGAAAACTGCTCAGGTGTTATAATATATATTTTCTCCTCACTACCAATTCTACTCTTTATCTCCTCAAAACAAAAAGTAGTTTTCCCAGTCCCCGCCGGACCATAAACAAAACGTAACCCCATTTTTAAAACCTCTCTTTGAATTGGTTTTATTGTAACATAAAATGAAGAAGAATTCTATATGTTATGAATGAGTTGTGAAAATTTTTGTGTGGGAATTGGTAAAACCAAGGAATGCAGTTCCTTGGTTTGAGTTGATTATTGATTAAATTGTTTAGCTGCAGAAGTTAGTGGATCATTGCTACTTCCAGTGGTACTGATTTTATATTATTGGCAAAGCCAAAATTTTTGGTGGATATTCTTATGGCATATTGTGGATTATACCTTTTCATATATAATTTAAAATGATCATCTATAATAAGTCCTAATGGTGGAATTTCGACTTTATTTAATATTGGACTTTTATATACCATTGTGCTGGAAAGCAACCAATTTAAAGCTGATTCATAATCTCTTTTTCTTGCATTTGATGATATTTTTCCATATTGAAACTTATTACTCATATTTGCAAGTTGTGAAGGAATAGATTTGTATATTCCCTCGATTTTAGTTGCTTCAAATTTATTTTCTACATATTTACTCATATCATTTAAATATGACTGGTAAATATTTTCTATAATACTTTTGTCAAATTTTAATATATTTTTTTCATTATCCATCAGATTTTTTACAGCTTCTGGCATTCCTCCAACGCATAAATATAGCCTATATAAGCTTAATGCTTTTTCGTGTAAGACAGCATCCATTGGAGTATTAGTATTGTAACCTTATTTTTCAAGAAAGTCAAACAGAGTTTCACATTTTTGATACCTCAATTCAATTTAAGTTTCACATTTTTGATACCTTGTTTTTATCTAAGTTTCACGTTTTTGATATCTTTTGATTAAAATCACTAAAACCAAGGGAAAATCCCCTTGGTTTGTAATTAAATTTTTTCTTTATTTTTACGAAGCATTCTCTCTCTTCCAATAAAATAAATATTGTTGAGCAATTCCTGCTAAGTTTCCATATTTTTGCTTAGCTAAGTTTCTTATTTGTATTTTGTTCACTTTGGATTCGTCTTCATTTTTTATATATAATTCGTTCATTACTCTTCTTACCCATACATCAACTGGAAATACATCAAATCTTTTCATTGAGAAAAGCATTATGCAATCTGCAACTTTATCTCCTACTCCTGGGAGTTTGTTTAGTTCCTCTCTTAAAATATTTGAATCTGTTATTTCTTTTAATTTGTCTAAGTCTATTTGTTTTCTTAGAATTAGTTTTGTTGTTTCATACACTCTTTTATCCCTAAACCCTAGTCCAAGTGTCCTTAAATCCTCTACTGTTGCTTCGCTTAACTGCTCTGGTGCAGGAAATGTGTAATATGGCGTTCCATTAAACACGATTTCATTCCCATATTTTTGAGACAATCTTTCTATTATGCCTTTTATCCTTGGAATATTGTTATTTGCTGATATTATAAAAGAAATAATAGTTTCCCATAAATCCTGTTTTAATATTCTAATTCCTTCCCCATACTGTATACTTTTCTTCAAATTCTCGTCCACATTTGAAAGGATGTTTTTTATCTCTGTATAATCTGTATCCAAATCGAAATATTCTCTACATTCCACTTCTATATCATTTTCACAAATTCCTCTAAAAATAACATTGTTTCCCTCTTTCTTCACATTCACAACATTATTCTTAAAAATCCCCGTATAGCTTCCATCCGCTTCCACATTCCATCTAAAACATTGCCCACACTCAAATATATGCTTAGGCTCAAAAGAATTCGGCATCTCTATAATAAATTCCTGTTCACTCTCCATGAAAAATTGCTCCCTTCTTTTCCATTTTAGCACAAAATCAAATTTAGTTCAAACCTCATTTTGCACAAAATCAAAAATAATATATGCAGTAATTTGCACAAAATCAGGTTTAGTGTATCTAAAATTTACCACACTCCTCCCAAGGTAAGATGTGTCCCCAATGAGTCAAAATGCATCAAAAGGAAACGTCCCCTATGATGTATTTACTTTTGCTAAATTTCAGTGTATAATGTTGGTACTAATTATTGGGGGCTTAGGAAGGATTTTTTTATGGAGAGTATTTATGAATTATTAAAGAAACATTTTGGATATGATAGTTTTAGAAACCGGACAGGAGGATATTATTAAGCATATTGTAAATGGCGAGGACTGTTTGGGCGTTATGCCTACTGGTGCCGGAAAGTCTATTTGCTATCAGATTCCTGCCATGTATTTTGATGGAATAACAATTGTTATTTCTCCTCTTATTTCACTTATGAAAGACCAAGTCGACAGTTTATCTTCTGTTGGAATTTCTGCAACTTATATAAATAGCACTTTGTCTACTCGTGACTATATTCAAACAATTGAAAATGCTAAACATGGAATGTATAAAATAATATACATTGCACCAGAAAGACTTGCATCTGAAAGCTTTATTGCTCTTTTGAACACCTTAAATATTTCAATGATAGCAATTGACGAAGCACATTGTGTATCTCAATGGGGACACGATTTTAGGCAAAGCTATTTAGATATTTCAAAAGTGGTTGCAAGTTTGTCTAAGAGACCTGTTATTACTGCTTTTACTGCAACTGCTACTGAAATTGTAAAACAAGATATTATAAACCTGCTAAAATTATCAAATCCATTTACACTTACAACTGGTTTTGATAGAGCAAATCTTCTATTTTCAGTCCAAACCCCAGAGAATAAAAAAGATTTTGTTTTAAATTATTTAAAAAACGAAGTTAATAAAAACAGGTCTGGTATTATTTATTGTTTAACTAGAAAAATTGTAGATTCTTTATATAACGACTTATTAGACGAAGGATTTGCAGTTTCGCATTATCATGGTGGTATGAGCGATAAGGATAGAGCTCAAAATCAGTATGACTTTGTTTATGATAAAACCAATATAATGGTTGCAACAAATGCCTTTGGTATGGGAATTGATAAGTCTAATGTTAGATATGTTATACATTACAATATGCCAAAAGATTTAGAAAGCTATTACCAAGAAGCCGGCCGTAGTGGACGTGATGGCGATTATGCTGAATGTATTTTGCTTTTTTCTAGGGCAGATATTGTTAAAAATAAATTTTTAATTGAGCAAACACCTGGTAATCATTCTATTGAGTATTGCAAATTGAACGATATTGTAGACTACTGTAATACCGACAAATGCCTTAGAAAATACATATTAGAATATTTTGGAGAGACACCAAGTTTCGACAATTGTTCATATTGTAGTAATTGCAATAGCGAAACTCAAATTACTGATATAACACTAGATTCCCAAAAAATATTATCTTGTATAAAAAGAATGGGCGAACGTTTTGGTTCTGGCGTTGTTGCTGATGTTTTAAGAGGCTCTAAATCTTCTAAAATACTCCAATTGGGGTTTAATAATCTTTCTACATATGGAATTATGAGTGATTACAGCAAAGATACTTTAAAAGATATTATATCTTTTCTTATTTCAGAAGGATATATTAAATCTGTTGGAGATAAATACCCTATTTTGGTTCTTGAAGATAAGGCAAATGATGTTTTATTTAAAAATAAGCCTGTTACAATAAAACGCAAAATTGAGAAAACTGCTAATAAAGATAAGATTTTAACAAATTACGATACAGAGTTGTTTGAGATACTAAAAACTCTCAGACATAATATTGCTGATAGCCTTAATGTTCCTCCTTTTGTAGTATTTGCTGATACTTCATTAAAAGAGATGTGCACATATTATCCTCAAACTGAGGATGCATTTAGCAACATTAGTGGTGTTGGAGCAAATAAACTTGAAAAATATGGTTCATATTTTATTGAAACAATCAAATCTTATGCTGAAAACCATACTTTACATGATGTGCCTGCCACCAAAATTTTGGCTTCAACTAAAATTTTAATACCCAAAATAGATACAAAAATAGTTTCATATGATTTATATAATGAGGGAAAAACAATTGAAGAAATTGCTAAAATTAGAAATTTAACTAGACAAACTATTGAAGGGCATTTAGTTAAATGCTTTGAACTTGATATGGCTATTGATTTGGAAAAGGAAATTCAAACACAATATGAAAATGATATTTATGAAACAATTAAAAAAGTAGGAACAGAAAAATTAAAAGCTATAAAAGAAGTTTTACCAAATGAGGTTACTTACCTAGATATTAGGTATTACATAGCAAAATTGAACAAAAATTAGGAGGTATATATGTTAAGTTTTGACGAATTAAAAAAAGAAGATATTGATGTATATAATGCTTTAATGGCTGAAAAAAATAGACAAAATTCTTGTATTGAAATGATAGCTTCTGAAAACTTTACAAGTGAAGCTGTAATGCAAGCAATGGGCAGTTATTTTACAAATAAATACGCAGAAGGATACCCTCGGAAATAGATATTATTGTGGTTGCACTAATGTTGATACTGTTGAGAATTTGGCTATTCAAAGAGTTTGCAAGCTTTTTGGAGCTGAACACGCAAATGTTCAACCTCATTCTGGTGCTAGTGCAAATGAAATTGTATATTTAGCTGCTTTAAACCCAGGAGACACGGTTTTGGCTATGTCTTTAAACTCTGGTGGACATATTTCGCATATGTCAAAAGCAACAGGTTGGTCTAAATTTTATAATGCGTATTATTATGATGTTGATAAGGAAAACTATTTATTAGATTATGATAAAATCCTAGAATTAGCACTAGAAATAAAACCAAAGTTAATTATAGCAGGGGCTTCTGCATACCCTCGCAATATTGATTTTTCTAAATTTAGAGAAATTGCAGATAAAGTAAATGCTCTACTTATGGTCGATATGGCTCATATAGCAGGGCTTGTAGCAGCGGGGCTACATATGTCTCCTGTTCCATATGCTGATTTTGTTACTTTTACTACTCATAAAACCATGCGTGGACCTCGTGGAGGAACTATTTTATGCAAAAAAGAATGGGCTTCTAAAATAGATTCTGCTGTTTTCCCTAAAATGCAAGGTGGTCCATTAGAACACATTATTGCTGGAAAAGCAGTTTGCTTTAAAGAGGCATTATCACCCGAATTTAAAGAATATCAAAAACAAGTAATAGCAAATGCAAAAATTTTAGCAGAAACTTTGATAGACCTAAATATCAATGTTCTAACAAATGGAACTGATAACCATATGGTTCTTCTTGATTTACGTCCATATGGTATAAGTGGAAAAGAACTTGCAGATACTTTGGATTTAATTGGAATAACAGCAAATAAAAATGCAATTGCATTTGACGAAACACCTAAAAAGATTACATCTGGTCTACGACTTGGAACACCTGCAATTACTACTCGTGGATTCACTTCCAGTGATATTAAAGAAATTGCCCAAATCATAGCAGAAGTAATTGATTTAAAATGCAAACTTCCAGAAAACAAATCCACAGAATATAAACAAATTGTGGAAAATATTTGCAAAATTCATCCTTTATATTAACTTTGCAGAAATAATTTTCTTTCAAAAAATGATTTACATAATTGACATTTTTAGGAAAATTTGATACAATAATATTAGATTTTGTTTATTCCCTTCAAGATATTCAATTTTATTTTAGCAGCGAGAAGGAGATGTTGAAAATGTTAAGTTTTAAAAACATTGAACTTACCAATGATGTGAAAAAGGCAAACGCCATTACGCATCGGGGATGCTTCCATGCTGATGAAATTTTTGCTACAATAGTAATTATGTATATACTTAAAACCGTTGTTTTAGCAAGAATTTCGTTAGAAGAAGTTCCCAAAAAGAGCCATAGCGTATTTCAACCTATCATTTATGATATTGGTGGAGGAGTTTTTGACCACCACCAACCAGGTGGTAACGGGATGCGTGAAAATGGCATCCGTTATTCTTCTTTTGGACTAATCTGGCGTTCTTTTGGTACCAGAGCCCTAGAAGAAGGCTTTTCTTGTAATCACAAAGACGCTATTTTGCTACAAGAAATGCTCGATAAGGAGTTCGTACAGGGAATTGATGCTGCTGACAATGGTCAGTTACAAAAAGGCACAACAACAGTTCCTGTAATGGGAATTCCAGGGATGATCTCAACATTTATGTTACCAAACCCAGGAAATAATCTGGATTGGGAAAATGAGTGCTTTCTACAAGCACTAAAATTTGCGGATGCAATTTTTCGAAATGTTGTGCTATCTGCTATTGCGAAGTTAAAAGCAAAAGACATTGTTGAAGCTGCCATTAGTCGCAGTCAGAATGAGATTATGGTTCTACCTTCGTATGTACCGTGGAAAGATGCTCTTTTCACATCAGCCAATCCAAAGGCTCGAAATATCTTATATGTTGTTTTTCCTTCAAGTAGGAATAACGGATATAGTATTCTCGCAGTACCTAAACGACTTGGTTCTAGGTATTCTAAAAAGCCTTTTCCCTATCAATGGGGCGGTCTAACTGGTAATGATTTAGCAAAAGTTACAAAAATACCTTCTGCTATGTTCTGTCACAACGATAGGTTTATAGCAACAGCTAAAAACCTTGATGCAGCATTATCGTTAGCGAGGTTGGCAATTCAATGTTAAAAAACAAGAGAGACCTCAATCAACAAACACAAGATTGCATAATTGCAATCTTGTGCTTTTTTATTTATCCTGTTTAAATCCTTTTCCAAATACTTCTCTTGCATTTGTTATAATCAAAAATACCTCTGGATCTATTTTTTCAATCACTTTCCTTATTTTAGCCACTTCTCCTCTTGATGTTACACAAAGTAAAATTGTTTTTTCACTTCTTGTATACATTCCTTTTCCATATAGTGCAGTTATTCCCCTTTTTGCTTCATGGCTAATCACATCTGATATTTCCTGATATTTTTCTGATACAATTATCATCATTTTTGAGAAATTTATTCCTTCAAATACTATATCAATTATTTTTCCCATAATATAAATCGCAAGTGCTGAATATAACCCTATTTCTATTGTTCTAAAAAATATAACATTTAGAGTTACAATTATTGTATCTATCACAACAATTACTGTACTAGACCTTACCGTAGGCTTATATTTCCTTACAACACTCATTATTAAATCGCTTCCACCTGTTGAAGCTTCTGCTCTAAGTACAAACGCTGTTCCTAACCCCATTATTATTCCACCATAAACACAGCCTAAAAACCTATCTTCTGTTAATGGTCCTAAGTTTTCAAATATGCTTAAAAAGAAGGCTAATAATAGTGTTCCTGATATTGCCCTTATTATAAAGCTTTTTCCCAATTTTATATATGCCAAAATCAAAAATGGTATATTTAATAATATTGTACTTAATCCCATATTTATATTAAGCAAATAGTACAATATTGTTGCAATTCCAGAAAATCCACCTGTTGATAATTGATTTGGCAATAAAAATTGACCTGTTGAAAATCCCATTAGGGCACATCCTAATATTAAATTAACTCCTGTTATTAAATTTTTCTTTAAAAAAGTAACCATACATTTAGTATGATTACTTTTTGTGCTTTTTATTCTTTATTTTCTGGCCATTTTAACATTATCTTCATAAAAATCTGAAAATGTTTTTAAAATTCTTACATCAAATTTTCCAGGTATTTTCTTTTCGTTTTGAATAATTTTAACATCTACTTCGTAAAATTCTTTTAATTTGTTTATATTCTCTTTTTTGTGGCCAATTACATGATTAACATCTCTTGGATTTAGCTCTATTTCTACTTCTTTTACTTTTACATTAAATTGTTTTATTTTGTTTACAATGCTATCATACCATATTCTAGATTCCACAAGTTGTCCAAAAGCTTCGTGGTAAGGGCCGGCTAAAACTTCGCTTTCTAAGTTATCTGGGTTTGATATTAAATCTGTGTTTTGTAATCCCATTCTAATTATTGTAATATGTTTCTTTTCAAAAAAATAGTATAGTTCTTTGCAGGTTTCTATTGCTTGTTCTAATGTAACTGGTTCATATTCTCCGTTTTGGTACATTCTAGCCAATTCTGTGTTTTTTATAACTAATACTGGATAAATTCTTATCATTTTTGGTTTTAATTTAGCCAAATCTTTTGCAGTATTTAATTCGTCAATTCTAGTACTTTCTGGAAGTCCAACCATCATTTGATGTCCTAAATCAAAACCATATCTTCTAATTAGTTTAGAGGCCTTTTTCACATCTTCAAAAGTATGTCCTCTTTTTGCTTGTTTTAATATATAGTCATTGCTTGATTGCACTCCTAGCTCTATTGTTTTTACTTTGTATTTTTTTAGTCTTTTTAATATTGTTTTGTCAATATAATCTGGTCTTGTAGACACTCTTATGCTGTCTATTTCGCCATTTTCAACATATTCATATGCTGCTTGTAGTAATTCTTCTTGCTTTTCTGGCTCTATTCCTGTAAAACTGCCTCCGAAAAAAGCAACTTCTTTATGTGCATCTTCATTTTTGAAAGTTTCTAAATACTCTTTTATAGTTTGTTTTACTTCTGCTCCTGTGACTTGTTTTTTTTGCCCACTAATGCTTCTTTGATTGCAAAATACACAATCGTTTGGACAACCCAAATGTGGTACAAAAATTGGTATTATATATTGGCTTTGCATACGCTTCCTCCTTACATCCCCAATGCTTTTTTAGCTGCTTGCATTTCCGCTTCTTTCTTTGATTTTCCAGTACCATATGTTTCTACTTGTCCATTTACTTTAAGTTCTACTGTAAATATTTTAGCATGGTCTGGACCTTTTTCGTCTATTGTTAAATATTCAATATGAACCGAACCTTTTGCTTGTAATTTTTCTTGTAATACAGTTTTATAATCTTTCATTCCTACGTGCTTACTTGCAATTTCAACAGCATCTGTCAAATTAGTTAATATAAACTTCTCTGCATTTTCCATATTTGAATCCAAGTAAATTGCTGCAATAACAGCTTCTACACTATCTGCTAATATTGCAATTCTCTCTTTTCCATTATTAGCAAGTTCACTTTTTCCCAGATTTAAAAAATCACTAAAATTATGCTTTTTTGCTACTTCATATAAACTTTGTTCACAAACAACAGTTGCTCTAACTTTGGTCATTTCTCCTTCTTTTAACTTTTGGTAATTTTTATATAAGTATTTACTTATTGTTACTTCTAAAATTGCATCACCTAAAAATTCCAACTTTTCGTTACTCTCAACCTTATTTTCATACGCATATGAACGATGAGTAAATGCTTTATTTAATAACAAAACATCATTAAATTTATATCCAATATCTTCTTCTAGCTTTTGGAATTTATGCATGACTTTCCCTCCTCTACACAGTTAATTTATTTTATCATATTATAATTACACTTCTATCAATTTGGTTTTTAATTGTGATAAATCTGTTAATGTTAAATCATTGTCCATGTTCATATCAGCTGCGTAAAAGCTTGCTCCGGTAAGTGGAGTTGCATCTACTAGGTGTAATTTTAGTTGTGATACATCTGTTGCACTCATGCTTCCATCTCCGTTTATGTCTCCTGTTACTACTATTGTATATTCTTTATCCATTTTTAGTTTCATTGATGTTGCAAGCTTTGCGTCTTTGTTTATTGTATTTTCCAAATTATCGGTTATTTTATATTCTGCATCTATTATATTTATATTCTTTATTAAATTCTCTACTGTTGTTGATACTGGTATTTTTCTTAAATAATTTACATTTTCATTTGTAAATACAGTATATTCTTTTTCTATATTTACAGGATCTATCCAGTCAACAGAAGTTGATACTTTTCCTGTTAAACCTCCTGCTGTTTTATATTCAAAGTCGAATCCACCATTTTTTACAAAGGTATATGTATTTTTTCCTTCATTATTTGTTATTGTAACTCCCTCTTTATCAAAAGTTACTGTTACTTTTACAGCTCCGTTCGTTTTGGTTATTGGGTCATATACAATTGTAGTAACTGGGGCCTGTTCTTGTTGCTCTTTTAAAATAATTTGCATTTCTTTTGAAAATCCTAGTTCATCTTTAACAGTTATTGTATAAGAACCATAGTTTGGTACTTCATATTCAGTAATTATAATTTTGGCTGGTGTTATTCCTACTGTTTCTTCTTCTGATGTTGCATCATTTTTTACAACAATTGAATTTACATTAGAAAGTGTTGCACTAGCTGTTATATTTATTGTTTTATCTGATATTGTTGTTTCTAATTTTACTGGAAATTCTTTATATGCATAAACAGTTTGTATTACAGAATTTCCTGAGCTATCTTTTGCTTGAAGTCTATATATTCCATCTTCTTCAAAAGTATAATCTACTGTTACAGTTTTTCCTTCTGTTATTGCTATTGCTTTTCCTTGTGTATCAAAATCAACTTCGTCTTTTATTGTATCAACTTTTGCTACTTTTAAACTAGTTATTGTATCATCACTATTTGCATCTATAACTAATGTGACATGTCTTTTGTTATTTTCATCCTTTGTAACAGAGATTGTTGGTACTCCATTACTTCTAAGTGTTATTCTACTTAAAAAATAATCCCCATGACTATTTTTTGTGTATATAGTATATTTGCTATAATTTTCAACTTCAAAAGATGTTGTAATTGTACTTTGGTTAGCTTCTATTTGAAGTGTGTTAACATTATCTGTATCAAATATTGCAACATCTTCAGTTCCTACATCTGCCTCAATCCACTTAATTGTAGAAATCTTATAAGTAGTATCTTGTGCTGTTATATTTATTTTTTTAGGATTTGTTGCATCTTGTGATACTTCCACAGATAATGTCTTTGTATTCTCAGAATTCCCCAATGCATATTTACTAGATTGCATTACTCCATAAACTAACCCAAATGGTGTAACTGCAAAGCTATTTGTAGCAAGCATGCTAAGAATTATAATAAATATTCCTAATATATATATAATTTTATTTTTCATATAAATCTACCTCACTGATTTTATTATACAATTAGTTATTGTTTTTTGCAATTGTTTTGTAGAAAATATAAATAAAAATATAAAAAAAATAAGGTATAGAAAAACTATACCTTGAACATAATATTATATTTAATTATGCGTTTTCTTTTATGTATTCTACTACATCTCCTACAGTTACAACTTTTTCAGCATCAGCATCTGGTATTTCTATATCGAATGCTTCTTCTAATGCCATTATTAGTTCAACTATATCTAGTGAGTCTGCTCCTAAGTCGTCTATGAAAGATGCTTCCATATTAACGGCTGTTTCTGCAACTCCTAATTGTTCTACTATTATTCCTTTTACTTTTTCGAATATTTCTTCTGTCTCCATTTTACTAAGAACACCTCCTTTTATTCTTCTCTTTGTTTCATTCATATATATAATATAGTTTGACTGAATTGTCAAGCAATTTTAATAACTATTTTAGTTTTTTTCAAATTCTTTTATCATCATATCAACTGAACCATTTTTTGCAAATTGTGCAGCTTGTTTTATTGTATAGTGGAATAGCATTTCATCACTACTTCCATGAGCTTTTACAACTGGTTTTTTTACACCCAAGAATAATGCTCCACCGTATTCTCTGTAATCCATAGTTTTCTTAAATCTATTTATTCCCGGAAGTGCTGGAATTGCTGCTATTTTTGATAAAGTAGTTCCTGTTAAGCTTTCTGTTAGGGTTTTCTTTATAAGTTTGCCCATTCCTTCTACTGTTTTTAGAAATACATTTCCTGTAAATCCGTCTGTTACTAAGGCATCTATTTCACCTGAAAAAGCATCTCTTCCTTCTACATTACCTACAAAATTTATTCCTAGCTCTTGTGATTTCTCTTTTAATAATTTATATGTTTCTTTTGTAAGTTCATTACCTTTTGTTTCTTCTGTTCCAATATTTAATAATCCAATTGCGGGCTTTTCTATTTTATATGTATTTTTCAAATAACAATTAGCCATTTGTGCAAATTGCAACAAATTAAGTGGCTTGCAATTTGTATTAGCACCTGCATCAATTAACATTAAGCCTTTTTTATAAGCTGGAAGCATTGGAGCAATAGCTGGTCTATCTATTCCCTTTATTCTGCCAACCAATAAAGTTGCACCTGTAAGCAATGCGCCAGAATTACCAGCAGAAACAAAGGCATCTCCCTTTCCTTCTTTTAATAAATTAAATCCTACCACCATAGAAGAATCTTTTTTTGTTTTAATTGCATGTGTTGGAATATCCTCCATCTCAATAGATTCAGTTGTATGGTGTATTTTTATATTACTTGCAACCTCTGATATTGTA
>OLGM01000072.1_pt1 | contig 72303 bp, 76 predicted proteins | sample 1606001 | NCBI WGS metagenome assembly OLGM01 (sample SAMN03283294) | human gut metagenome | biome: human-associated habitat; material: feces | host: Homo sapiens | place: Peru | collected 2012
TAAGAATTCCTAGTGGATGGATTGCTGCAAAGTATAATGGAAATACATATGTAAAGTAAAAAAAAGGGCTAGTTTTATGACTAGCCCATTTTTTTTATGCTTGAAAAAAATTATCTAAATATTTAGAATATGTATCAATAAAACGTTCTAAATCCTCTTGTGAAACAACACCAATTTTAAATTGTATTTCGTTATCTGTAATTTCAATTAAGTCATCACATTTAACTATGCTATCTTTATGCAAATTATTTGTATTGTTCTTTTCTAATTTTTCATTATATGGATATGTAGCTTTATTTATTTTAGAAGATAATAAAAATCCAAAATAATTGATATCTACTGCTTGTCCATCATCAATTATTACAAAACTATGATTTTGACCAACATCTCCACTTTTATATTCGTAATTTGATACAAAAACGATATCTCCAATATTGAAACGTTTCATTTTATTTAGTCTCTCCTTTATTTGAAGTATAATAAATGACTTCGTCTTTTGATAGAGATAATGCTTTGCTAGTAGGTGTTTTGCAAAAATCAGCATAATGTTTTATCAATCCCTTTTCTTTGGCTCTTTCTACAAGTGCTGATGCCTTAGATTTATAAAGATTATTAATCATTTTTCATACCTCCCATCTAATATTATTCTCAAAAAATCAAAACTAATACTATTTTTAAATATCTATTAGTAATATTATTATAACACAAAATTTACATAATATCAATTCGATTACTATTGTACAATATAAATATCATTAAATTTGTAAAAAATCAATATTTTTTCATAAAAAACACCAAAATATTTGTAATATTATATGAGTGATATATTTATAATGTTTACTGTTCTTCGTTTTTATTTCTTTCTGTAAAATCTGCGTTTATTAAAAGGTCTATCGTCTGAGATACTTCAAGAACTTCTCCACTATTTATCCCATATAAATCAATTCTTTTATACATTTCTTCTTTTAACTTATCTAATTCATTTAATTCATAAAATAAATGCTTAATTCTTACGTTTAAAGCATTTGCAATTGTTTCTAGACAGTGCAATGTGGGATTGCACAAAGTATTATTTTCTATATTTCTTAAATAGGTCCTGGACAACCCCGTTAATTTACTTAATTTGTATAAAGAAATATTCTTATTCTTACGAATATTTTTAATGACAAAAACAAGCATATAATTACCTCTGCTTGTTATTATGCCATTAAAATACAATATTATTCAATATGGAAGTCCCAGAGCCATATTTTGTCGAACGATTTTTCTTGACAATGTCGAAAATTGTAATATAATAAGGACATAAAAAGAGATAGCTCGACGGCAATCGAAACTATCTCTAAGTGTATATTATAAAATTACTAAACACACTTATAATATACACTCAAATTTGAAAAATGTCAATGGGGGTATATTATGGAAAAAGAAATTGTAAAAATTATTAACGAGCAAATTTATCAACAAACAAAGAAAGAAATGTGTAAAACTAATGACTATTTTAGTGAAATTGAATTCTTAGACTTGTATTCAATTTTGAATAGCATAGATTAAATAAGAATTATAAATACCTATGTTTTGCCAAAAATGTCGAATGATTTTGCTTGACTTTTTCTTAAAGAAAGATTAATATTATATTAAATATGATTAAGGGAATAAAGAAACTATTTTGCCACAAAGACTAGGCGAAATCCAGGCGAACGACTTATGGAAAAATATGTTTTTGAATGCTTTTTTATGCAAAGATAAGCTTTGCTGTAATCTTACTGTTACAAGGGAAACCTTTGATTTTCAATAAGATACAAAAAATAGTAAAACAAACTCATAACCCAAAGGTCACAAGTTCGAGTCTTGTCCCCGCAACCAAGTAATACAAAGGCTTCTAGCAATTTGCTAGAAGCCTTTAAATTTGATTTTAGCGTAATTTTAGCGAAATACCATTTGACTATGTTTACATAAAGTGGTATAATAGAAATGTCTAAGGATTATTTTTATTTAAGCTATTAAGGAGGATTACAACATGCTAATTAAGACAACAAAACGACAAGACCTAGAAATGATTACGCCGTTTGAGTGGGAACTTCGGTTATTTCAGGTAAATGTTTGGTCAGAATGTGATGCTAATGGACAGTGCGTTACTAGAACTAGCAAAGAACTGGTTAAATGTGATAAGATTGTGTTTAAAAAGACAAATGAACACGAGATTATCAGACAGAGGTTTAGAAGTAAACCTGGCATTGTAATGAAAAGAGACAATGAGCTGTATTTAGCAGATTTGCCCAAAGGATTTCGACTGAACTTTTTTAAACATTTGCTTGATGTACACAAATGCAGGAATTGTGAACATTTAAGTGCAAAACCTGATCGCTATGGCGGATGTGCAAAAGTAAGAGACCGTACAGTTAAATATATGTATGGCGAAGAAGCACAAAAAAGAAGAAAAACTCAAATCCTGAGAGAAATTACATGGTCTCAACGTATTGAAAAATATGCGTTTATCAAAGAAGGCATGGAAACATTCAATGTTCCGATACTGGAAACATTTGTCGTTGAGTGCGCAAATTTTGAAAGAATGCCTGATGACGAATAGCTAACAAACAAAAATAAAGCTGATAAATTTCAGCTTTATTTTTGTTTTAGTGAACATCTGTAATATGCTCTTTTAAAATTACCTTTATAATACTGCCTTCTTCTATTTGAGTATCATATGAAGGTGACTGGCTAATTACTTTTCCGTGAGCCTTCGATACTTATATTAAGGTTTACAGAGCGAAGTTTAGAGGTTGCTTCTGAAACCGATAATCCTTTCAAGTTAGGAATATTAACTAATGTTCGACTAGTTATATCGTCTGAGTCATATAAGCAAATAACAGAGCCTTGTTGCAAATATGCACCAGCTTTGGGCATTTGGTCTTTTATTATAGTGTCATCTCCTTCTGCATATGATTTGACCTTAAATCCAGCATTTTCTAAAATTGCTTTTGCCTGTGCAAGTGTTTTATCTTTTACATCTGGAAGAGTTGTTCCATTATCATTATTTGATTCTTCGTTTGTTTTAGTTGCATTATCAGATGGAATTCCTAGATATGGAAGTGCTTCTGATAATATTTGCGAAATAACTGGTGCAGCAATTTGCCCTCCTTCGTGGCTACTTCCTTGTGGATCGTAAAGTGTAACTAATGTTACAACTTGTGTATTTTCAGCAGGAGCAATTGCAATATATGATGCTGTGTAACCTTGCTTATTAGAGTTTTTCTCTGTTGGCTCAGATGTACCAGTTTTTCCACCAATTGAATATCCTTCAACTGCTGCATATTTACCAGTTCCATTTGTAACAACTGAACGAAGCATACTTCTTATAGAAGCAGAAGTTTCGCTTGAAACAACCTGTCTTACTGATACTGGATCAATATTTGTTATAACATTTGTATCTGGATTTACAATTTGTTTAACAACTCTTGGTTGCATTAAAACACCATCATTAACTATTGCAGAAACGGCAGAAATAAGTTGCAAAGGTGTAATTGTAATTCTCTGGCCAAATGACATAACTGCTAAGTCAACAGAAGATACATCTTCTTCTTTGTGGAAATTACCAGATGCTTCTCCATATAAATTTGCACCAGATTTATCAAATAATCCAAAAGCTTTATAGTATTTATATAAAGTTCTAGTTCCTATTCTAGCACCTAATTGCATAAATGCTGGGTTGCAAGAATTTTGAAGTGCTTGTCTTAAACTTTGGCTTGCATGTGCGCCATTTTTCTTCCAACAATTTATATCTCTATCACCAACATGCATAGAACCTGAACAATAGAAATCTCCTGCAATGTCAGATTCTGTAATGTTTTCTTCTAATGCAATTGCTGCTGTTAAAATTTTAAAAGTAGAACCAGGTTCGTATCCATCAGAAACAGCCCTGTTTTTATAAACTTCTCCAAGTTTTGTAGATTTTTCTTGTGAACTTAAAGTATCCCAAATAGCAGAAAGTTCGTCTGAATATGGCTCAAATGGAGTATTTAAATTATAGTCTGGATATGTTGCCATTGCTAGAATATCCCCAGTAGAAGGGTCCATCATAACAATATTTCCACCACGTCTACAATCATTTTCTGTAACTGCTTGTTTTAGATATTTTTCTGCAATTGACTGTAAATTATAATCTATTGAAAGAATTAAATTACTACCATTTTCAGCAGGAATATAGCTTTCGTTTTCGTCTGGAATTTCCTCAGATTTACTATCTTTCAAAGTGGTTACTCTACCAGGAATACCAGTTAAGACATTATCATAACTGTATTCAATTCCATATAAACCTTGATTATCAGTACCACAAAATCCGATTAAGCTAGAAGCAAGATTATTGTATGGATAATATCTTTTAGAATCACTATCAATATTAATACCTCTTGTAATCTTATTATCTTTCATCCAAGTTTTTAGTTCCTGAATTTTGTCATTTTCAACTTTTTTTACAATAGTTTTAAAAGAAGCAGCACTATTTACTTTTTCAAAAACAGAATCATAATCAAGTTCGAAAATATCACTAAGAGCCTTAGCAATTTTCTCCTTGTTTTTATTATCAATAAGATTTGGGTTAATAGAAACAGTATCAACACTAGCACTTATGGCAAGAGCTTTTCCGGTAGAATCATATATTGTACCTCTTTTAGGGCTAATAACTTTACTAGAAGTTTGCTGATTATATGCTGCCTCTTTATAACTTGCACCTTTAACAAAGACAATCCAAGCTGTCCTACCAGTCAACGCAAGTAGCAAAATAGCTGACAAAATGCAAAAAATCAAAATCTTTTTAGAAGCTAATTTTTTATATTGTTTTTCTATATCTTTAATTTTTTTATTACCTTTTTTAATATTTCCCATAAAACACCACTAATTTTCAAAATATATACTATATTCTATATTAACCCAAGCCAAAAATCAATAAACATCACAATATTTTCACAAAAAATTAAAAGGGAAAATTTGAGTCATAGGGGACGTTTCCTTTTGAGGCAAAATGACTCACTGGGGACATATCTCATAATTTAAATTGTGTATTTTTCTTTCGAACGCAGGAACTGAAAGTGTTTTAGGGGACAAGATTGTTGATAACGAATAATTTTTATGTTACAATAAAAAAGTAAAATAAAAATTATAAAATGAATATTGGAGGATTTGGTATGGAGGAATTAAAAGATAAAAGAGCATATTCTGAGGTTATTGAGATATTAAATCATATACCCAAAGAAGACTATGCCAAAATTCCAACAGAATATATTAAATTTTTTGAAAAAGAAAAAGATAAGAATTATTACTTTATATATGATGCAAGCCAAACCTTAGAAGCACAAAGTGTTTCAAAAGAGGCAAAAACAATTATTGCAATTTTATTTAGAGATTATTGGGCAACTCCACATCAAAAGAATATAATTCTAGAAAATGAAAGAAATTATAGGAAAAGAATTGAAGAAAGAAAAAAGGAAAAAAATAATTATAATATAAATTTTAATACTACAAATAACGAAAATGTTTTAAATAAAACAGGACAAGAGTTAACCATAGTAAAAAAGGAAAAATGGTATGAAAAAATAATAAATATACTAAGAAATTTATTTGTAAAAAGATAGGAGGAATATTAAATGGAAGAAGCATTGAACGAAATAAAAAAATTAGGATATACAGAGGAGGATTATAATAAAATAATAAATAATTACTCATTGAAAACTTATAAAATAGTAACATTAATAAAAAATATAAAGCAAATATATGAATTATTTGAAAATTATGGATACAGTAAAGAAGAAATATTGAAAATGACAAAAACATTGCCAGGTATTTATAGCCTAAGCATAGAAAATATAAAAGAAAAAATAGAAGAAATGAAGAAGTTAGGATATAGTCAAGGTGATATAATAAAAATGACAAAAACATTGCCTAGCATCTATGGTTATAGCATAGATAGTTTAAAAGAAAAAATAAAAAATATGAACATAAGAGGATATTCTATGGAAGAAATATTGAAAATGACTAAAAAAACGCCTACAATATATAGTGCTAGCATAGAAAATTTAAGCGATAAGTTAGAGTTTTACAACTCAATTGGTATGCACGAGATGATTACAGAAAAACCAATGAATTTAATACAAAGTACACAATTAACTTATGCTAGATATATGCTTTGGAAGGAAAAAGGCGTAATAATTGATAATTCTAATTATAATAAATTATTATATAACGATAGCGAGAAGAAATTAGGTATAAGCAAAGAACAGTTACTAGAAAAATATAGTTATGAAAAGTATAAACAAGAAAAAAGTGTGCAAGAATTAGGAAAAGAAACAATAAACGAGCAAAATGATGTAGAAAAGAAAGATTATGTTTTAAATAAAATTGTTAGGAAAATGGAAAAGCTAGATATTACAAAAGAAAGAGAGGAAAAATAAGATGGAAGAAATTTTAAAAAAATTAAGTATTGGAGAAACCACTATTAAAGAAATGAAAGAATTATGCCCAAATATAATTGATATGGAAAAAGAAGAAATATTGGAAAAAATAGAAATATTAAGAAAAATTAACTGCAATAAAATGCAAATAAGAAATATAATAAGCAGTAATGCTATGTATTTAGACAGACTATCAACAGATGTAAACAAATTAATAAAAAAACTAAAAGAAATGGGATTTGAAACATTAAATATATTAATAGAAGAAAATCCATATATATTAAATTTAGATGATTATGAAGTAGAAAATTATATAACAAAAAGACTAGAAAAAGGAGAAAAACAAAAAGAAATAGTAGAAGATATGACATTAAATCCGGTACTATTTAACGAAGTATAAATAATATTAACATAGGTTAAATATTCAATTAATCAAATTGCCTTAATATGGAGAAATTTTGATATATATAACTTTTAGCCAAAATTTACATATAAAAACTTGACCAAAGTATACATAATATGGTATAATAATTATGTATTAATAAACTTTATTACATGTTTATTCTACGTTTTAGTAGAATAAGTAAGCAGAAAGGATGAGACAAAATGACATTTTACAGCACTGCGAGTGAAGTGATTTCCAGAATCAGTAAAGCAGAATTGGAGGAAAAATTTGATATTTGGTCAGAAGGGAGTTTAGAACTAAAAAAATTATTAAATTTTTGCTACCAAAATGGCGTTGTAACCAGTGGATGTTGCCGGCATTTACCATATCTGTCAACGGAATTTGAGGAATCCGATTTGGGTATGATTGCTAAAATGCTTACAGGAGCATATGAAGCAACAGGTGTTAAAATTTACTTGACAAAAGGAGGAAATCCATATTCTGGTCCGAATTGGCATAAGACTATTTTCGATATAAGCAGAGGCTCAAAAGAAATTAATGAAAGTTATATTGAAACTCTTAAAGGCAATTCTGATTTTAAAAGGAGCGTCAACATTGCATTAGGCGAAGTGCGAATGGCTAGAGCTTTAAAAAATATTACTAATAGAATTCCTATTATAGAGAAGTTATTGTTTTATATTACTAGAAATTCTATTGGAAAAAATTTTTTAGAGAAATTCGGAAGTCAAAAATATACTAAATGGTATGACTTTGTAGAGAGACTTATCAAAAATGAAGTATTTTTTTGGGGGATGAATGAAGCCGTTCGTGATAACAATAGTCATATAATAAAGGAAATATATAATGTTATTAAAATGTACAAAACTTTATTAGATAAAGAGGAATACAGAATAGACTTTCATCTCAGACTGCAAGACAATCAAGCAAAGTTAACCTTTGTTTATGATGAGGGAATTGTTGGATTTGAGTTATATGACGAATTATTCGAAAAAGCAGGAGGCAAGATGGACAATGATAAAGGAAGACATTTTGCAAGTTTAAGTTGCCCTATGAATGAGTTGCAAAAAATTGCAGAATATCTTAGCTTTGAGTTTAAGAAAATGGAAATAAATCCTTTTGAATTGTCTGAAAAAGCAACTTTTAATGAAAAGGCACTAATTCAACAGGTGAAATTCGGATTTTCCCGCGAAGGAATTGAAAAAATGAACCAGTGGATTAACCAAAACGGATGGAGGAAAGACAAAAAAGTAAATTACTGAAAATCACTTGAACAAAAAATACACAGAAAATTTTCTGTGTATTTTTTTGCTTATATTAAAACTCCCAATTTTTACAAAATTCCTTGCAAATTTGGTAAAAACAATATAAAATAGATGAAGTAGAAAGAGGTAAAAAAATGTATTTAATAGTTGGACTTGGAAATCCTGAAAAAGATTATGCTAGAACTAGGCATAATATGGGATTTGATGTAATAAACGAACTTGCAAAAGAATATGAAATAGAAGTAAGTAGAAACAAATTTGATGGATTATATGGCTCTGGAATTATTGAAAACGAAAAGGTTATTTTGCTAAAACCGCAAACATTTATGAACAATAGTGGAGAAAGCATTGTTCAATTTAAAGAATTTTATAAACTAGAAGACAGCCAAATTCTAGTAATTTCAGATGATATTGAGCTGGAACCAGGGAATATAAGAATAAAAAGAAAAGGAAGTGCTGGCTCTCATAATGGATTAAAATCAGTAGTTTATTGCCTAAAAAATGAGGACTTTCCAAGAGTAAGAGTAGGAGTAGGCAAACCTGCCCCAGAGACAGACTTGGTAGAACATGTTATAGGTCATGTAGAAGAAGACGAATACGAAAAATTGCAAGAAGGCGTAAAAAATGCCAAAGATGCGGTTATAACAATTTTAAAGCAAAACATAGATGTGGCTATGAATAAATATAATTAAGGATTGAAAATAATGCAAGAAATAATAATAAACAAAACTGAAAATTTAAAAAGAATAATGCTATTACAAGATGGAAAACTTGTGGAATACTATGAAGAAAAATCAGAATATAAAAGACTAGAAGGAAACATATATCTAGGTAAAATAAGAAATATTCTTCCAGGGATACAAGCAGCTTTTGTGGATATTGGAGAAGGCAAGAACACATTCATACAAGTAAAAGACCTTATGCCAAAACAAGACCAAACCAAAGAAACAACGGTCCAAATAAAAGACATAAAGGAAATAGCTAAACCAGGAATGAATATAATAGTACAGGTAAAAAAAGATGCTAGTTTATCAAAAGGTGCAAGAGTTTCCACGCATATTAGTTTAACTGGAAAATACATAGTATTTATGCCAGAAACAGATATAATAACAATATCTAAAAAGATAGAAAATGAAGGAAAAAAAATAAAGCTAAAAGAAGAAGTACAAAAACTATTGCCTAAAAACACAGGAGCAATAATTAGAACATCAGCAGAAAATGTTGATATAAACGAAATAGAGGACGAAATAAACAGTTTAAACAATGAATGGAACAAAATAAAAAAACAAGCAACAGAAAATAACGAAATACAACTGCTATATAAAGTAGAAAGCATAGAAAGTAAAATAATAAAAGATACTTTAAGCCAAGAAATATCTAAAATTACAGTAGACGACGAAGAAGAATTAAATGCAATAAATAAAATATTAGAAAATTTGAAACAAGAAAAAAATATCAAGCTAGAAAAAGTAGAAAATGCCTTAGATAAATATAGCTTAGAAACACAAATCGAAAAAATGGGACACAGAAAAGTATACTTAAAATGTGGAGGGTTTATAACAATAGATAAAACCGAGGCACTAACTGCAATAGATGTAAATTCAGGCAAATACACAGGAAAAGAAAATCAAGAAGCAACTATATTAAAAGTAAACGAAGAAGCAACAATAGAAATTGCAAAACAGCTAAGATTAAGAGATATAGACGGAATAATAATAATAGACTATATAGACATGAAATTAGAGGAAAGTAAAAAAGAAATACAAGAATTACTAAAAAAAGAAATAAAACAAGACAGGTCAAAAATTCAAATATTAGAATTTACAAAATTAAACTTGCTAGAACTAACAAGAAAGCATATGTTTAGTAATAAAATCTAAAAGGAGGAAAAACAATGGATTTATCAGTAGTATTACCATTTTTAGGAGCCTTATTAGTACTTTATATAATATTAAAAGTATTAGCTCTACCAGTAAAAATAATAATTAAATTATTAATAAATGGGTTAATCGGAGGAGCAATAATTTTTGCCATAAACTATATTGGCGCAGGATTTGTATTTGTATTACCATTAGAATGGTGGTCAGCAATATTAGTAGGAATTTTAGGAATACCAGGAGCAATAATATTAGTAATTATTCAATTCTTTATGTAAAAAATCAATTTATACGAGGAGATTTGTTATATGAAAAAAGATGTAAACGAATTTAACAAAATTCAAAAATTTGATAGTATTAGAGAAATGATGCAACTAGCAGAAAAACAAGCAGGAGACAAAATTGCATTTGAATTTAGAAACGAAAAAAACAAAGAAAATATAATAAAAATTACATACAAAGAATTTCAAAATGATACAAACTACTTAGGAACAGCATTATCCACAATAAATATGCTAAAAAATCATATTGCAATAATTGGAGAAAACAGCTATAAATGGATAACTGTGTATTTAACTGTACTAAAAACCAATGGTGTATTTGTTCCAATTGACAAAGAATTGCCATACAAAGACATTGTAAATTTACTAAAAAATAGCGATAGTGAAGTGCTATTTTATTCTGAAAAATTTGAAAAATACATAGAACAATTCCAAAAAGACTTACCAAATATAAAATATTATATTGGATTAAATAGAGAAGAAGAAAATGGAAATATATTATCATATGAGAAATTCAAAAACTTAGGAAAAGAAAAATTAGATGCAGGAAACAAAGACTATGTGAATCTAAAAAGCGAAGGAACAGACAAACTTAGAATGTTGGTATACACATCTGGTACAACAGGTGTGGCAAAAGGCGTTATGCTATCTGAACATAATTTAGTAAGTAGTGTATATTATGGCTTACAAGTCGCAGATGTAGAAACAAAATGCTTATCAGTACTTCCATACCATCACACATATGAGGCGGTTTCTGGCATTTTAGTAGGAATTCACTATCATGTAACAATTTGTATAAATGATAGCCTAAAAAATGTCCAAAAAAATCTACAATTATACAAACCAGACTACATATACCTAGTACCAGCCTTTACAGAAGTATTTTACAAAAATATATGGAGCAAAGTAAGAAAAGAAGGCAAAGAAAATGGACTAAAATTCCTAATAAAACTAAGTAACTTCCTAAGAAAATTAGGAATAGACAAAAGAAAGCAACTATTCAAATCAATACACCAAGCATTTGGAGGAAACCTATATCAACTTGTAGTAGGTGGAGCTCCAATAAGACCAGAAATAGGCAAATTCTTTAATGATATAGGAATAATGCTATTAAACGGATATGGTATAACAGAATGTTCGCCACTTGTTAGCGTAAATAGAAAAAATTACAATAATGATCCAGCAACAGTAGGTGTAATATTGCCATGTTGCAAAGTAGAAATACGAAATAAAAACGAAGAAGGAGATGGCGAAATTTGGGTAAAAGGCGACATTGTAATGATGGGCTATTACAAAGAACCAGAAAAAACAGCCAAAGTCCTAGTAGACGGCTGGTTTAACACCGAAGACTACGGAAGAATAAACGAAAAAGGACAATTAGTCATAAATGGCAGAAAGAAAAACGTAATAGTGCTAAACAATGGCAAAAACATATATCCAGAAGAAATAGAAAACTATATATCAGGTATTCCATATGTACAAGAAGTAATAGTAAAATCAACTAAAACCAAAAACGGCGAAGAAACATCCCTATGTGCAGAAGTATACCTAAACCCAGAAAAAACAGCTGAAATGAACCAAACAGACCTAGAAACAACCCTAAAAAAAGACATCAACAACGCCACAAAAGAACTACCATCATACAAGCACATAAAGCAAATTGTTATAAGAGAGAACGAGTTCGATAAGACTACAACTAATAAGATAAAGAGATAAGAAATATTTGTCAATTTAGATTTGACAAACGTAATATAATATGATATTATTATATTACAAATAAATGAGCTTTGAATATCACTGTTGTTCAAAACATAGAAGTATGTGTACCTGCGAATACACATACTTTTTTTATATAAAAATAGAGCAAGCTGCGAAACTTGCTCTATCGACTATGTATTGCTACGGTTAGTCTTAGCTTTGTTGTTACTTTGCGTTTTTTGTTGTGCATGTTTCAAAATAAAATTTTTTTCTTTTTCTGCTAATAATTGTTCAACTAAATGCAAAATCAAATCACTGTTATTCAAAACAATAGCCTCCTTTCCGCTCTGAGAAAGAGCTAGCCTTTCTTATGCGTAAGGTTGTATATATATTACTACAATTTGACAAAAAATGCAATAAGAAATTTTGGAGTTTATCAAAAAATAAGTAGTACCAAGCAATATCAGATATTTACTTGACATAATGCACAAAATATAATATCATATATACATATTAAAGTAGGGAGGGATTACAATGAATATTGTATTGCCTGAAAAATTTCATTATGAAGGCACACAGCGGAAAGGCTATGCAGAGGTAAAGGATAATCAGTTAATCATTTATGGAACAGTTCCATTTAAAGATTTAATGTATTCTTTAACATATGCAATCTATGGCAAGGATAAATGCTATTTTTGTGGAAAACCTCTGGAAAATGAGGGGGCTACATTAGACCATTTATACCCACAGGATTTAGGAGGACCTACTATTCCAAATAATATGGTTCCTGCTTGTGGTCACTGCAATAACGACAAATCCAATTTGACTTGTGAACAGTATCAAAAACTTGCTTCTCTTACTGATAAAAGAGAGATAAGAAAATTTAAAAGGGAAATTTATGACGAACGCGAGCTTTTGCGCAAAACACGGCAATATGACATACCAGAAGAATGGCTTACAGATATAAAGCTTTCTACGGTTATTGTTGAGTTGTTTTTTGAAGAAAAGCCACGTGGTGCTAAATACCGAAATACTGCTGATTTTTACAAGAAATATGGATACTTTCAGCGACCTTTAATTGTGAATAAAAGCCATTATTTATTTAGTGGTTTTACAGAATTGATAGTAGCGAGATTGCTTAGCATGCAGAAAATTCCGGCCATTGTCCTTGACAATGTAAAAGTTGTACTTTAATGTAAAAAATAGGCTTTGTACTTTCAAAGCCTATTTTATATAATTATTTAGGAGGAAAAAAATGAAAATAGGATTCATATCACTAGGATGTTCTAAGAATTTAGTAGATACAGAAATGATGATAGGACTTGCAAAAGAAAATAATTTAGAAATAGTAAATGACGAAAAAGAAGCCGAAATAATAGTAATAAATACTTGTGGATTTATAGAAAGTGCAAAACAAGAGGCAATAAACACAATGCTAGAAATGGCTCAGTACAAGGAAAATGGAAAATGCAAATATTTAATAGCCACAGGTTGTTTAGTTCAAAGATATAAAAAAGAATTGCAAGAAAGCTTGCCAGAAGTAGATTTATTCATATCAATAGACGAATACAAAGATTTTGGTAATTTGATAGGAAAATTGATAAATCAAAAACTATATAAATTCGACCTAGAATATGAAAATAGATATATTACAACAGGTGGACAAGTTGCTTACCTAAAAATAGCAGAAGGATGTAGTAATAGGTGTACATATTGTGCAATTCCATATATTCGTGGAGCATATGTAAGTAGAAAAATGGAAGATATTTTAGAAGAAGCAGAAAAGCTAAATAAAATGGGAATAAAAGAAATAATCGTAATAGCACAAGATACAACTAAATACGGAATGGACATATATGGAAAATCTATGCTACCAGAATTACTAGAAAAATTGTGCGAGTTTGAAAGCTTCAAATGGATAAGATTTTTATATGCATATCCAGAAACAGTAACAGACGAACTAATAAAAGTAGTAAAAGAAAATGATAAAATATGCAAATATTTCGATATTCCAATACAACATATTTCAAACACGGTTTTAAAAAGAATGAACAGAAGAACCACAGGAGAGCAAATAGAGGAGTTGATAGCAAAAATAAGAAAAGAAATACCAGATGCAATATTTAGAACTTCAATAATTGTAGGCTTCCCAGGCGAAACAGAAGAAGACTTTGAAAAATTATATAAATTTATAGAAAAAACAAAATTTAATAAATTAGGAGTATTTGAATATTCAAAAGAAGATGGAACGCCAGCAGAAAAATTAAAAGAGCAAATTCCGACAAAAATAAAAAATCAAAGATGGAACAAAATTATGAGTCTGCAACAGAGAATTTCAGAAGAGTGCCTAAAAAAATATATAGGAAAAGAATTTGAAATTTTAGTAGAAAGAATAACAGACAAATATATAATAGGAAGAAGCAAAATGGATGTACCAGATATGGATGGGTTGGTATATTTAAAAAATGATAAAGACGTAAAAATAGGCGATTTTGTAACTGGTATTATAACAAGTGCAAAAGAATATGATTTAGTAGGAAGAATAAAATAAACAATAAAAAAGCAAGTCCAATAACTTGCTTTTTTTGTAGTTCTAATTTACTGTTCCATCAAATGGAATAAATTTTTTAACAATATTGTGATCTGCTTTATCGCTATGTTGGTATTCTGTAAAAGATGTTGTTAATGTAGTATCTAATAGATTTTCAACTTCGTCTTGTGAAGAATGTTCTGCTAAAACTAATTCACTAACAAGTATTTGTCTAGCATTTAATAACATTTTCTTTTCGCCAGTTGATAATCCTTTTTCCTTTTGCTTAAAGCTTAAATTTCTAACTACATCTGCAACTTCGCAGATATCTCCACTCTTCATTTTTTCCATATTGTCTCTATATCTCTTGTTCCAATTCATAGACATCTCTGTGCTGTCATTCCCTAAAATTTTGAATACTTTATTTGCATCACTTTTATCTATAACACTTCTTACACCAATATCTTCTGCCTTGGCAGTAGGTACCATAACTTTTACTTCACCTGGCATTTTTAAAATGTAATAAGATTGTTTCTCTCCTAAAATATCTTTTTCTTCAATTGATTCAATAGTACCTGCACCGTGCATTGGGTATACTATTTTATCTCCAACATTGAACATAACTATGGCTCCTTTCAAAGTACAAATTTTATAAATCACACTATAATTATTATACTACAAAAATAACCATAAGTCAAAGGGAATTTTACATAAATTTTACAAAAATTATTTACTGGTAGAACCAAAACCTCCTAGGCGCGCACCGGTTGCAGCGTCATCGTCAGTTGTTAAAAATTTATTAAAAATACCCTGACCGATTGTATCACCTTTTGAAATTTTAACATCTGTATCGCTGAAATTATAAAAAGCAAACATAATGTGTCCATCATTATCTGGATTACCATAATAATCGGAATCAATAACACCTATACTATTGCTAAGGACTAAACCTTTTTTCATAGGATTAGAACTTCTATTTGCTAAAATTAAAACTTCGTCTTCTTGGAAGAATGATTTTACACCTGTTTTTACAAGAACTGGTTTTGTTCCTGGTTTAAAACTTGGAATTACAACATCTTCTGCTGCCTCAAAATCATATCCTGCTGAGCATTTTGTTTTTCTAACTGGTAAGTTAATTCCAGCATTTTCAAAACCTTTTGCAATTTCAAATCCACGTAATTTTTCCATAATACTACCTCTTTCTAATATTTTAATAAACCTATTCTATATTAAAATTAAGCAAATATCAATAGTTTTTTGCATTATGAACAAAGTTGACATAAGATAAATACAATATAATAAGGGACAAATAGGAGGGGACCTTATGAAAAATTTAAATGATTTAAAACTTGGGGAAGAAGCCAGAATAAATAATATATGTTGCAACGAAACAATTGCAAGAAGATTGATGGATTTGGGAATAGTTGAAAATACTAAAATAACGCCAATACTAAAAAGCCCATCAGGAAATCCGAGGGCTTATGAAGTAAGGGGGAGTGTGATTGCAATAAGGTGTGAGGAAGCTGAGAATATTGGGATAAAGTAGGATGCAGGAGCAGGAAAAAAACGCAGCCAGAGTTAGTGCTTGTCCGTGAAAAAACCAAATATAAAATTTAAAAAGTCTCCGTTCTCCAAGGCGTTTATGTTTAGCACAGGAATTACTTGGAGATACACACTAGGCTGGCCTGCCTAGTGAAAGTTCGTAAGGTCGAACTCGATTTTTAAATTTTATATTTGGTTTTTTCACTTAGTTAGTTTAATGCCTTTTCCATTGTTGGTTTGATTTAGTTTGAGATTCTAGCGTTCGAAGTCTTGGGCGTCAATGGAGTTGTGTAAATTTTTGATTTGCTGGTTGGTTAGTTTTTGATTTTGTTGGTGTTCTAAGTAGGAGGTTTGAACTTGCTTAATTTTTTTGTCTAGGTTCTGGTAATAGTTTGGTGTATGTACAACTCTTTGGATATATGGTTGTGTTTTCATCATAGATATGATATCTGATTTTGAGTATTTGGATAAATTAAGTGTCATATCTATTGGAAACACATATGTTGCGTTTTCAGAGGATTCTTTAATTTTGTTGTTTTTGGTATGTGTGAATAGTTTTTCTAAAACAGAAACTCCTAGATTTCCGTACTCGAAAATCAAATATCCAGTAAATTTATCTATTCCTTTGTAACCTTTTGTAGGTTTTTTATCTAGTAAATATTGACATCTATTAGATATATTTAATTTCTCAGAATATACAGTACGTTTTTTATTTGGACGAGGCTTGGTAACTACGTCGTCTGAAATTAATTGCTTAAATTGAGGCTTTCCATTTGGAAGAATAGTGAAGTCTAAATTTTCAAAGTTATTTCTTATAAATTCATAGTAGTTAATATGATTAGTTAAATGTGGAAGATGTGGGGCTAAAAAGTCGTCGAAGTATTGTTTGGCTTCGGTTTTATTATATAAACCAGTACGTAAATTACCAATAAAAAATTGGTATCTGAAAATTAAATCATTTATAAGAGCTTCTTCTTTTTTTAATGCAGGAACCTTGTTTGTTTCATAGGTGTATTTATATAGTTTAAGTAAACAGCTTCTTGCATCTAAATTAGGAGAAAGTAAATTGTTTGCATTTTCCAATAAATCAGCAGCTTTTTCAAAATTGTTCTTATCAATAAAATCCTTGCCAAGTTCAACAGAGTAGTTAATTCTATTAGAAGTATTTTCAATAATTTGACTAAAAACAGCCCTTGCTTTATATGGTTCATGAATTTTCAAATACAAACTAGCAAGTGCAAATCTAGATTTTAAATCATTAAAATTCTTGCTAATCAACTCTTTAAAAATATTCTCCGCAAGAAATATCTTATTCTTTTTAAGTGCCTGCACACCCTGTGCATAACTCATATTCAAGCCCATAAAATCACCCCAATTTATCTTGTAAAAGTATTATATCATAAAAAATGACTTTGGAATAGGTGTAATGCATAATTAGATGATAGTTTGTACACAAAAATCAACTTTATTTTGATTTTAATCAAATATAAAATCATTCCTAAAATTACTATAAAATATTATATTATAATGAAGAAAGTGGGAATGAGTATGAATAAAGATAATATGAGCGTGCACATTGGTAAGGTATGTCAAGAATATAGAAATAAAAATAATTTAACTCAAAATCAAGTGGCTGAATTGACTGGGTTGGAGCCAAGGCATATAAGCCAGATTGAGCGTGGAATGTCAAAGGGGAGTATTGATACTTTAATAAAGTTGTGTAATGCATATAAAATTACACCAGATATAATTTTGTATGATTTGTTGGACGATAGTGTTAAAAATTCGGTTTCGATTTATGAAGAAAAGTTTAAGAAATTAAATAGACGAGATAAAGATAGTATATTGCATTTTATTGATTATTATTTGTCTATATAAAATAAAAACTTATAAATTTAATTTTGGGGTAAATTTATAAGTTTTTTTGTTATATTTTTTTTAATTTTTCTCCATATTTTATTCCCAATGAATAACTAAATGCAAAGTAGTATTCTTCGGTTTTATAAAATAATTGTATAATTTCATTAAATAATTTCTTTTGTGGTCCAGACAAAATTGGCTCTAATTCGTCCATCGCATCTGAAAGCCTAAGGTAGTCTTTCTTAAAATTTTGATTTTCTTTTAAAATAGGCATTTTATGTTCAACAAAGTCGCTAATAAATTTATAATCATTGTTATTAAATATTTCCATATATAATCGTCCTTTCATTTTAATATATTAAAAGTATATCCGAATGTATTTTTTTGATACAATTTAATAGAATTTTTTTATTTTAACATTGACTTTTACGCAATAAATCTGTATAATAAAAGTAGAAAACGAGAAACACAAAATTGTGTTGCCGAGAAAATTTGGAATAACCATTCCCTCGTCAAAGCAGAATGGTTATTTTCTATTACCTATGTAGTAACCAACAAATGATGATTAACAAGGCAAAAGTTATGATGGTAACAGCCACTAATCCAAAGAAAAGTAGCCAGATAAGTTTTAATAATTCTATCTCTACCATATTAACCACCTCCAATATCAATCTCACAACAACAAGGTGCTGTGGAGGATTGTGTAAACATCAAAGAGTAAAAAGGTGGCAACACAATTCTGCTTATTCTCATTTTCCATATTGGACTATATCATATATTTTACAAAAAAGCAATACTTTTTATCATATTGGCAATAAAAATAGTGAGGATAAAATATATTGACAAAAAAATTAAACAATGGTATTCTATTAGTAATAGAAAAAAAGGAGTGTGAGTACAAATGAATAAAATTAAAGATATAATAGCTGAAAGCCTTGTGGCTGTACACACACACACACTATATTATTAAATAAAAACATAAAATATAAATGGAAAGAGATATAAACTTAGTATGAAATGCTAGGTTTGTATCTTTTTTTTCATATAGTACCTTATGAAGAGAGTAATTTTAAAAGCCAATAATATAGTGAAATAACCTAATGAGGAGGTGAATACGAATGAATGAAGTATATACAAAAGCTTTAACAGAAGTGGACGAGGTATTGAGTTATTTAGATGTAAAGCTTCTAAATAAAATACCAGAAACATTTAAAAATTTTATAAAAACCTCAAAGAACAAGATGTATAAATATCAATATAATAAAGAAAAACCATTATGCGAACAGGAATTAAGCAAAGAAGCAAAAGCTATAATATCATTAATATATAGAGATTATATATGTAGTCCACAAGAAAAAAATCAGCTAGTACAAGAAGAAAAAAATAATACGAAAAATGAATTTAAAGTAAATGAAATTGAAACAATAAAAAATGATATTAAAACTGAAACAGTTGCAATTGCAATTATAGAGAAAGAAAGTTTTTGGAAAAAAGTAATAAATAAAATGAAAAAAATATTAAGAGGAGAAAAGTAAATTATGAAAAATGAAAAAAATAATAAAAAAGAATTATTGGAATATGTAAAAGAAAATTGGAAAAATATTCCGTATTTATGTAGATTTTCAGAAGAAGAAATACAAAGATTTGTGGAAAGTGGATATACTAATAAAAATGAAAATTCAAATGAATATGTAACAATAGAGAAAAAGGGCTCAAAAGAGATAGGAGAAAAAGAGTATGAAAGAATAAGCTCATATATACTGGATTTAGATGAATATGGAGAGGAAGAGTATTTTTTAACTTCAATAATGGAGTTTGGAAATGATGGGCAATTTAGAGGAACGACATATGGAGATATTGATATGGAATTCAAAATGGACGAAAAGGGAGAACCTGAATTTATAGAAACATCAAAAAATAAAGAAAAAATTCAGATTATTAATAAATTAAGAGATAACAAAACAGTAGTAACTCATTTTGGTGACGATTTAGACAACAAGTCCTCAATATATGCAGTAGAAAGTTTATTAAAAGATGTTGGAGTATTAAAAAAAGAAGAAAAACTAAATATAGAAAGAGTGCCAGCAGGAAGAATTAAAGAGGGATATTTAAATATTGATACAGGTGGTCATGTAGGTAATAAATTCGATCAAGAAACAATTATTGTAGATGGCGATCCTAAAAATGGAGTAAAATCAGCTTGTCAAGCTTTAGCTAAAATGGGAGTATATGTACCAGAACAAATATATGAATTAGCAGATTCAAAACCTATTCATATAAGTGCCTTAGATAGTAGAAGTGGGCTAGCATTGGTAAGATATTTATCAGGAGAACAAGCATTTAAATTAGCGGAACGTGAACTTTTAGACAAAAGTTTAACAGATAAAGAATTGAAATACTTTGGATTAACAGAAGCACATGAAAAACAACAACAAATTATAGATAATGCAGTAGAGAAAATTAATAAGTATACAAATACCCTAGAAAATGGAGAGAAAATAGTATTAGCTCCAGAAACAATTATGGCAGGTTCTAGTATTGCCTATGAAATGGGCATTCCATACTATGCCTCAACAGCAACTCATCACAATAAAGAAGGTATAGAGGATGGTGTAACATTTGCTATTGCTTGTAAACCAGGAATGAAATTGCCAAATTCTATTTTAGAATATGGAAAAGAATTGGTAGAAAAATATAGAATAGATGCCAAAAGCTCAGGAGTATTTATTAACCCAAATGAAGAATTAATAGTTGCTGGTGGTGCAAAAAATCCAGATTTCAAAATAGAAGGGTATACATCTGAAAAAATGTTAAATGAATTAAAAAGCATTATGTCATTAGACCAAAAAAGAGAAACAATAGATAAAATGGAATTAAAAAAGGTGGACGAGCAAGTAACTTCAATTGAAAGAAAAAAGGCATTGAATGAATTAGAAAAAATAAAAAATAAAGAAAAAAACATAAAAGATAAGGAATATCAAGAAGAGCAAGAAAGATAAATAATTTTTAAAAGTAAAAAAGTATGTAAAATTTCTATTACATACTTTTTTACTTTATTACCAAAACGCAACAATTTCTTCCTGCTGAATATATTATAAAAGAAATTAGTTTAGGTGGTGGAGTTTTGTGGATTGTTTAGATAGAAGGTACAAAATTGTGCTGGCACGGTAACCCTAATGTGGGGAAGAGTACGGTTTTTAATAGTTTGACTGGGATGCACCAACATACTGGAAACTGGGCTGGGAAGACGGTTGCTAATGCTAGGGGAGAGTATGAGTTTAATAAAAATACATATGAAATAATTGACTTGCCACGGTACATATTCGCTTATGTCAAATTCGGAAGAAGAGGAAATTGCACGAAATTATATTTGTTTTGAAGAAAGCGATTGTATTGTTGTTGTGGTTGATGCTACTAGGTTGGAACGAAATTTGAATTTGGTTAAACAAATTGTGGAAATTCAGAATAATGTAATTGTTTGTGTAAATCTATTGGACGAAGCGGCAAAAAAGGGGATAAGTATAGATTTAGAATTGCTAGAACAGAAATTGGGTGTTCCTGTTGCAGGTGTTATTGCAAGAAGAAAGAAGACTTTAAAAGAATTGTGCCAGAAGATAGAAGATGTATGCACAGGCAAAATAAAACCAGAACCACAATTCACAAAATATGAAGGAAATGTGGAAAACGCAATAAAAAAGCTTCAAAATGAACTACAAATAAAAATAGAAAACGAAAAATTAGATAGATGGATTGCTATAAAATTTTTAGAAGGAAACAATAAAATAACAGAAAAAATAACTCGAAAATATGGAGTGAAAATATCTGAAACTAATATGAAGGTCGCAAAGAGAGAATTAAAAGAAGAAAAAATAGAAGAGCTTTTAGTTGGAGCAATAATGCGAGATATAGAAGCAATTTGCAAAGAAGTTGTGCATCTTAGAAAAAGCAATTACAATGAACGAGATAAAAAAATAGATAAAATACTAACTTCTAAATTATATGGAATACCAATAATGATATTGTTTTTAGGGCTTATATTTTGGCTTACAATAACAGGAGCTAATTATCCTAGCCAATTATTATCAGATTTTTTCACACGGAATAGAAAGTAAGCTAATGGAATATTGTACAAAGTTTAATGTACCGAGTTGGGTAAGTGGAGTATTTGTGGCTGGAATGTTTAGAACCGCATCTTGGGTAATTTCTGTAATGCTACCACCAATGGCAATATTTTTTCCATTATTTGTGTTATTAGAAGACTTAGGATATTTGCCAAGAATTGCATTTAATATGGATAATGTATTTAGAAAAGCTGGTACAACAGGAAAACAGGCACTAACAATGTGTATGGGGTTTGGATGTAATGCAGCTGGAATTATCGGATGCAGAATTATAAATTCCACAAGAGAAAAAATAATTGCAATGCTTACAAATTGTTTTGTACCATGCAACGGAAGGTTTCCAATACTAATAACAATATCTTCAATATTTATAGGGAGTTTGGTAGCAAATAAGTATTCTTCATTGGTATCTACACTAACTGTTTTATTGGTTATACTATTTGGTATAGCAATGAGTTTAGCTATTTCAAAAATTCTTTCAAAAACAATATTAAAAGGAGAATCAACATCATTTGTTTTAGAGCTACCACCATATAGAAAACCACAAATAATAAAGGTAATTACAAGGTCAATATTTGATAAAACCATATTTGTACTAGGCAGAGCCTTAGCTGTTGCTGCACCCGCCGGAATTGTAATATGGCTGATGTCAAATATATTTATAGGAGATATAAACCTACTCACATATGTAGCCAATTTTTTAAATCCATTAGGACAGCTAATGGGGCTAGATGGATATATTTTAACAGCTTTCATTCTAGGGCTTCCAGCAAATGAAATTGTACTACCACTAATACTTATGAGCTATCTAGCAAACGGAGAGCTAATAAACATAGAAGATATATCAAGCATTGGTCAAATCCTAATACAACACAATTGGACCATAATCACAGCAATAAATGTAATGATATTCTCGCTACTACACTTTCCATGCAGTACAACACTAATTACCATTTACAAAGAAACCAAAAGCCTAAAATGGACTGTACTGGCATTTTTAATACCAACAATATGTGGAATTGTAGTGTGTATGGTAACAAATGGGGTGTATAATTTGATTGTATAAGATGTAAACGCAAAAAAATAAAAAACAAAAAGTTTTACGGCCATAGCCGTAAAACTTTTTTTAACGTGCATCTATTTCACTATTATCTTTATTCCCACTATATTTTATATTTTCCTTGCTGGTTTCATTTTTTTCCTCTTGCATTTGCTCTGGTTTGACTATTTTTGCATATGCATTTACTGCTTTATCTAGAATTTGCTCTGCTTTTTTGTGGGCTGTTTCTTTTAGTTCGTCTAGTTCTTGTTTTGAGATAAAGCTATGATCTGTTTTTAGTGCATTTTCTATGTTTATTTTTCTTTTTAAGCTATCTACATTTTCGCCTTTATATGTTGCTAATTTTTGTAGTTGCAATTGGTATTCGTTTTCAACATTGTTTAAATAATCAAGTGTAGATACAGAAGATAGTGGCATACTTGTGTTTGCGTTATATTCTTCGCATAGTTCATTTTTATGTGCTAATGTTTTTTGAAGATTTTCTTTTTCTATTTCCATATTTTTTTCAGTATAGTTTATTGCATCTGCTACACAGTCTGATAAATCACTGTATGAAGAGCATTTTTCTAATTCTGATATTTTGCTTTTATATGTTTCCTTAAATGCAGATATATCTTTGCTTAAATCAATGCGATATTTTTCTAAAACCTCGCTAGAAGCAGCTATATCTGAACAATTTGGATGTTCTGCAAAATAGTCTTTTATGCTTTTGCCAATTTCCTTGGCAAGTGGTGCTTTGTTACTGAAACTGTAATCTGGTCTGCAAATTGCTGCTTTTTGTCTTAAAATATTGATTTGACCTTCATACATTTGGCATTTAGTATCAAATTCAGCTTGCTTTTTATTTCTTCCATTGAAAAATCCGGCTATTTTTTGTAGCATACCTACTTTTTGATATGGAATTAAAGCAAGTTCGTTGTTGTTTTTGAAATCTTCAAATTCATTTTTGGTTTGTTCAAGTGGAACAATATAGTTTGAATTGTAATCGTCAACAATTTCTGTTATATCGTTTATTACATTTTCTGTTGTGTAAATATTGGCAAGTGATGCTTTTGAATGAGAAAGAATGTTTAAGTCTTCTTCATATTTTGCTAAGCTATCTTTGCTTTTTAAAGCAATAAGTTCATCTTCCTTAATTTCACGTAATAAATAATATTGATTTGTTAATACTTCTGTGTAATCAACCTTTGTTTCAGGCGATAAAGTTATACTATTTAGTAAATTGTGTTTATCACAATAATTTTTTATTTCTAAATCGTTTGTTAATATTTCGCCAGCTGTTTTAACTAATTTTTCTTTGTTTTCTCGTTCCTTGAATTTATCAAGTAAATAGCTTTCTAAATCTTTGCCTTCTGGAATTTTAGAGATATTTTCAAAATCAGCAGTTAATTTGCTTAGTCTTGCTTCTTTTTTTTCTATATCTTCTTTTTCAATATAGTTATAATCTATTCTAAAATCTGAATATGCTTTTGCTAAGTTTTCAAAATCCTCATTAGAAAATGCATAGTTTTTATCTAATTCATTTAAGAATTCTGGGCTATGAGAAATTAAATTGTCATTAGCCATTTGGTATATTTCCTTTTCAGAATATTCGGGATATTGTATTCTTAATTTATCTTCATAATTAAATAAATATTGCATTTTTAAATTATGTCTGTCTTGAATTTTTTGTAATAACTTACTATTATTTAAGTATTTTGCAAGCAATTCTGTTCCAGAAAATTCTTTTAGATTATTATTATCGTCTTTTGCTAAATATTTTTTATTATAGCTTTCCGCATATACAAAAAAATCAGAACTATCAAATTGTTTTGCATCTTTTGCAATTGGGTTTATTACATTTAGGCTGAAATCCATCATAGATTTGCTAAGTGCAATATCAAGTTCCAAATTAACTTTTTCCTTTGAAATACGTTCTTTTTCACTCTTTTTTGATTTAATAAATTTTTCTACTTGTTCTTCCTTAATATTGTCCATCATATTGTGAACAAGTTGTTCTTTTGCAGTTAAAACAACATCACGAATTGCAGAACGCTCTTTAATTACTGCATCAATTTGCTCTGAATAAAATTTTTTCAATTCATTAGACACAGCATTGCTTTTTTTTGTATTAAAGTCAACTAATGAGTCCTTCAAATAATAGAAATATTCCAATATATTCGGAAATTCATTTATCTTTTTTAATTTATCCATAAATTATAGTCCTTTCAAATTTGTAAAATCATCTTTTGTAATTGTACCGACTAACTTATCAAAGTCTTCTAACGAAAGATGTTGAAGTTGGTTTAAAATTAAATCATTGTTTAAATTTTCATCCATACAAACACCTCCACAAATATAAGTAATTGTATATCAAAATAATTAATTTTGCAATAGAAATTACAACAAAAATAAAACTTAACATAAAGAAGGATTTTGACGCTATCTGTCGAATAATATAACATATAGAAAGGTAGAAAATATGACACGATATAGTGATGATTTGATAGAAGAAGTAAGAAGTAGAAACGATATAGTTGAGGTAATATCACAATACGTAGTGTTAAAAAGAAGTGGTCGAAATTTTTTTGGATTGTGTCCATTCCATAAAGAGAAATCACCTTCTTTTTCTGTTTCTCCGGACAAGCAAATATTCCATTGCTTTGGATGTGGAGCAGGAGGAAATGTTATTCATTTTGTAAGTAAAATTGAAAACACAAATTTTGTAGAAACCTTGCAATTACTTGCAGATAGAGCAAAAATAACACTACCTAAACTAGATAGTTCAGAAGATAATAAAACATTAGAATTAAAAAGCAGATTATATAAAATAAATGAACTTACAGCATTGTTTTACCATCAAAATTTATATGGACCCAATGCTAAACCTGCTCAGGAGTATGTAAAAAAGAGAAAACTTGACAATAAAACACTAAAAAAATTTTTGATAGGATATGCCTGCAATTATAACGAATTATATAAATATCTAAGTAGTCAAGGCTTTAAGGATGAAGAACTAATTGAGTCTAATCTTGTATGTAAAAATCAAAATGGGCAGATGGTGGATAGATTCAGAAAAAGACTGATGTTTCCAATACAAGACATAAAAAACAGAACAATAGCCTTTGGGGGAAGGGTTTTGGACGATTCTAAACCTAAATACATAAATTCACCAGAAGGTTTAGTGTATAGTAAAGGACGAAATTTATATGGACTAAATGTAGCAAAAAATAGCGAAAAAAAGGAAATAGTAATAGTAGAAGGCTATATGGACGCTGTTTCGCTACATCAAAGGGGAATAGATAATGCCGTAGCATCACTTGGAACTGCTCTAACAGAGGCACAAGGAAGGCTTCTTTCAAGATATGGTGAAAAAATTATAATTGGCTATGATGCAGATGGAGCAGGACAAACCGCAACCATAAGGGGAATGGAAATTTTAAGCAATATGGGATGTGACATAAGAATTCTGCAAATGGAAGGTGCAAAAGACCCAGACGAATATGTAGTTAAATATGGTAGTGGAAGATTTAGTATGTTACTAGATCAAGCTATTTCACTTGTAGAATTTAAAATTAAAATATTAAAAAAGGATTTAAATATTGAAAATACAAATGACAAAATAAAATTTCTAACAGAAACAGCAAAAATTTTGTCGAAAGTTAATAGTAAAATAGAACAAGAAGTATATATTGACAAAATATCAGAAGAATACGATATTTCAAGAGAGGCAATATATGCACAAATACAAAAACTTGAATATGCAAATTCAAAAGGCTCTAAAACATTAGAAACTATAAGACCAATAAAACCAAAAGAAATAGAAGTTCAAGATACAGCTTCTATAAGAAGGGAAAAAATACTTATTTGGTTATTGATAAATAGCCCAGAGCAAACTTATAATGCTGTAAGCAATAAAATATTTGTAGAAGACATAAAAAATGAACAAAATAGAAAAATCGTATCAAAATTGTATGAAGAATATAAATCTGGAAATAGTAATATCAATAGTATATTAGATAGTTTAGATCAAGAAGATGTAAGCTATATAACAGGAATTATGGCTGAAAATTTAGAAATTACGGACATAAACAAGGGTATATCTGACATATTATTAACATATGAAAAAGATAAGCTGATAACAGAAAAAGAGCAAATTATAAAAAAAATTGATAGTCAGAGTTTAAGCCTAGAAGAAGGTAAAGTGCTAGAAAGTAGATTAAGTCAAATAATAATAGATTTAGCTAGATTAAAAAGAGGATAATGGAGGGGTATAATGGAAAATAAAGAAAATGAAGAAGTAAAAGAAGTAGCAAAAGTTGAACCAGAAAAAACAAAATCTAAAAAAGAAGTTTCAAAAGCAAAAAAAGATGTAAAATTACAAAAAATAAAAGAAGAAATAGAAGAAGAAAAAGGTGCAGATGAAGGAAACACAGAAGGATTAACAAAAAGTGGAGTAGAAGCAATATTAAATAAAGCAAAAGAAAAGGGACAAATAACATATGGAGAGCTTGCAAACGAATTAGTTGATGCAAATCCAGAGCAAATAGACAAAGTTTTTGATGCTTTTGAGGAATTAGGAGTAGATGTATTAAAAGACGATTTTATAGAACCAGAAATAGAAGATTTAGAAGAAGTTGAAGACATAAAATTAGATGACCCTAATATACTAAGCTACGAAGGACCAAATGCTGACGACCCTGTAAGAGTATATTTAAGAGAAATAGGAAAAATTCCATTATTAACATATGAAGAAGAACTAGAATTATCAAAAAGAATTCTAGAAAATGACGAAGAAGCAAAACAAAAACTAGCTGAATCAAATTTAAGATTAGTTGTAAGTATTGCTAAAAAATATGTTGGAAGAGGAATGCTATTTCTAGATTTAATTCAAGAGGGAAACATGGGACTAATTAAAGCCGTAGAAAAATTTGATTACACAAAAGGATTTAAGTTCAGTACTTATGCAACTTGGTGGATAAGACAAGCTATAACAAGAGCTATTGCAGATCAAGCTAGAACTATAAGAATACCGGTTCATATGGTAGAAACAATTAACAAACTAATTAGAACATCTAGACACTTATTACAACAATTAGGAAGAGAGCCAACGCCAGAAGAAATTGCAAAAGAACTAGAAATGCCAGTAGAAAAGGTAATAGAAATTCAAAAAATAGCCCAAGACCCTGTATCACTTGAAACTCCAATAGGAGAAGAGGACGACAGCCATTTAGGAGACTTTATACCAGATGACGATTCACCAGCTCCACATGATTCAGCAGCATATACCTTACTAAAAGAGCAATTAGAAGAAGTAATGAATACATTAACACCAAGAGAAGCCAAAGTATTAAAACTAAGATTTGGACTAGAAGATGGAAAAGCAAGAACACTAGAAGAAGTTGGTAAAGAATTTATGGTAACCAGAGAAAGAATAAGACAAATCGAAGCAAAAGCTCTAAGAAAGCTAAGACATCCAAGTAGAAGCAAGAGATTAAGAGACTATATGAACTAAAAAACTTGCATTTTTTACAATATTATGTTAAAATGGATATAGATTTGTTTTAAATTGAATAAAAATAATACGAAATGAATATATAAAATATTGTAAAAAAAGTGAGGTGAACTACTTAAAATAAGTAGAAAATTATGGAAATGGTAGAAAAAAAAGAAGGAATTTTAAAAAGTGTATGGAATGCAATAAAAGCATTAGGAACAGATTACAACACAGAAGAAAAAGAAATTGCAAAACAAGTTGAAGAACTAGAAAAAGTTCAAAAACAAATACACGAAGAACAAAAAAAGTACGGAGCAAGTTTAAGAACATCAAAAATGCAACAAACAAAAGTACAACAAAAAACCGTAACCAGGAACGAAAAAAACAAACAAATGGAAAGAGAAATAGGAGAGTAAAAAATAAAACTAGAAACATAAATAATGTTTCTAGCTTTTATTTTGGGGTAATTTTAATTCATGAACAAAACATTTTCCCTAGAAGACAATTATAATAACTTATTTTTTAATAGCGAGTAATAAATATGTGGGTATAATAAAAGAATTTAGTTAAATAAATGATTAAAAAATTCAAATAGCTTTTTTTCATGAACCTTAAAGAATAATTTAGAATTTTGTCTGGAACAAAATATGTAACGAACATATCTACCAATATACGGAGAGTTTTGTAAATCATAAATTGCATCATAGATTTTATTAACTATTCTATTTGCATAGTTTGCTGATATATTAAAAGAATAGTTAAATATATCTGTAATTGCCGACTTTACGTCATCTGATATTATTATTTGCATTTTTTGCTTCCAATTTATCAATATGTTGTCTTAATTCTTCTAATGTGCAAACTTTACCATTTTTAATATTATCTTCACTTTCTTTAAGTTTGGCAAAGAAAAATAAATCATAAATAATATTATATAAAGTATTTTCAGACACATTAACTTGATTTAAAGTGTTTTTCATAAAATCCATATATAATAACCTCCTTTTAATTTGGATTTCTATTTTCAAGCATTTCCTTTATAGTCTCTTTGGTTAAATGCTTGTTTGTACCGGGAATGATAGTTGTTTCATCTTCTCCATATCGATCAATGTATTCAAACATAAGTTTAAATACCATTTCTGTTGGTTTTAAACCATCAAAAAAATCTTCTGGAACAGAGTTTACAATATCTATCATTCGTTGCTTTACATCAGCCATATTTGAACTTCCTTTCTAAAAACGCTCTAACAAAAGTATAGCATAAATTAGCTAAAAATACTATTATTTTTATAGTTTTCAATGTTTTTCAATGTTAATTCAATAAAAATGTGTTCTTATACCAATCAATGAGTGGGGATGCCTCAACAGGAACAGCCATATTTACAGCAAAAAACAGCAATATAACAACAACCAATGGAGATTTATTCTATATAACAAACACAACTGCAACAATAAATTTAAGCAATAACACAATTATAAATACCGACACAACATACAGCAACATAGACTTAAACGGATATACTCTATATGTAAATGGAACTGCGATAAATAAATAATTTAATTGAAAAAGAAATCAGCGATAAAATTAGCTGGTTTCTTTTTTTATAAGCACTTGTTGGAAGTAATAAATTATGAAGATATAAATGTAATTCAATCCTCAAAATAATAATTAAATTAAAATCACGAAATTTGCACTAATAAGATTTTAAAACACATACTTTTAATACACAAAACGATAAAAAACGTTGACAATGAATAAAAAACGCGTTAAAATGTAATAGGAGAGTGTGAAAAAGAACCTTTTCGATACAAAAAACGTGGTGATGAAAATGAGGAGATATGAGAGAATATTAACTTTAAAAGTTTTTAATGTTGAGGATGTATATAAACTAACTGGAAATATGAATACCGCTAAGAGTATGATAAGAAATTTATTGCTATTTGGATATATAAAAAGAGTAAAACATAATTTATACGTTGTATGCAATATAGAGTTTAAGAATACTATTCCGGACCAGTATATGATTGCTTCAAAAATAAAGAATGATGCTTATATTTCATATCATTCTGCCTTAGAATATTATGGAGTAAAAAATCAAGTGTTTTATGAAGTGTATGTTTCCACTGAAAAAAGATTTACAAATTTTGAATTTGAAGGAATTTCATATAAATATATAAATAGTAAGTACAATTTTGGAATAGTACAAGACGATAAAGTTAGAATAACGGATAAAGAAAGAACTTTCATAGATTGCATAGATAAGACAGAATTAGCAGGAGGAAACGAGGAATTGATAATGTGTCTAGAATTGTTTGGAAAACTAGATGGAAATAAAATATTGGAATATTTAGCAAAATACAATTCTAATAAATTATATAATAAAGTAGGATTTTTTCTAGAATTATATAAAGAAAATTATGGAGTAGAACAAAGTGTAATAGAAGAATGTAGGAAAGATTCTGAAAATAAAAAGTTATACTTTAATGAAGAAACAAAAAGAATGAAAAGTAAATATATTAAAGAATGGAATTTAGTAGTGCCCAAAATATTTACAAATAAGGGAGAGGGGTTATATTGGTAAAAAAATATAGAGAATATATAGAAGACATTTCAAAAGAAACCGGATTTATACAATCAACACTTGAAAAAATAGAAAGATTAATGAGAATTTTAGAATGGCTAAATAATGACGAAAAATTAAATAAATTATTAGCCCTAAAAGGTGGAACTGCAATAAATACTGCAATATTTAATTTCCCTAGATTATCAGTTGACATTGATTTGGATTTTACTAAAAATGTATCAAAAAATGAAATGATAAAAGAAAGAGAAAATATACATAATTTATTAGTTCAATATTTAAATGCTAATAATTATAAAATAAATGTGGAAAAATCTAAAAATGTGTATGCCTTGGATTCAATTGTGGCAGAGTATGTTGATATAAAAGGAAACACTGATAATATAAAAATTGAAATAAACTATATGAATAGAGTACATATTTTAGAAACGAAAAAGCTAAAAGTTAGCACAGATGTATTTAAGGACAAGGATATAATAATTCATTGCTTAAATCCAATAGAAATATATGCTGCAAAAATATGTGCTTTACTAGATAGAACAACAGCCAGAGATTTGTTTGATGTATATACATTAAGTCATTATGATTTATTTGATAAAGAAGAAAAAATGATATTAAGACAATGCTTTCTGCTAGAATATATTGCTATTTGTGGCTATAAAATTGAAAATATGAAAATTGATAATATTGAAAAATTAAGAAAACAAGATATTAAAACAAAACTGCTACCAACATTAAAAGATAGAAATCCAAAGAAAAGTAATGTAGAACATATGAAACAAGCGGTGAGAGAATACTTAAAAGATATTTTAATCGTAGATAGTAACACAACACTTTTTTATGATAAATTTCAAAAAGAAATTTATCAGCCAGAATTATTATTTGAAGATAAAGAAATTATAGAAAGAATAAAAGAGCATCCAATGATAATGTGGAAATTAAATAGCAAATAAAAAAACAAAAAACACTTGCTTTTAGTTAACCATATGTGGTAAAATAATTTCAAGAAAAACCACGAAACAAAGGAGAAAGAGTCGAAATGAACAAAAAAATCGCTGAAAGCCTTGGCGCTGTACACACACACACACACACTGTTTTACTAAATAAAAAAATAAATGAAATAAATATATCAAGCAAGACATATTGCAGTTTAGGATAATACCTAGACCGAATATGTCTTGCTTTGTTGCCCGCATACATAGGGGACGTTTCCTAATGAGTCATTTTGACTCACTTGGGACACATCTATGAAGGATAATGCAGCAATGGTTGGGGTGTGTTAAGATACAGGTAAAAAAGTTTAGTGGTTGTTTGCTTGAAAGTGCAATATAAAACTAAAATGTAAAATTTACATATTGCATTTTAGACTAGAAAGTTAGAAACTAGCTTTGTATAAAAATTTAAAATTAAACAAGAGGATGTGTCCCCAATGAGTCAAAATGACTCAAAAGGAAACGTCCCTTATGAAGAAGGAGGATGCTGACGTGAGAGTTGGAAATTGTAGGGGGATTACGCTGGTGGCTTTGATTATTACTATTATTGTGTTGCTGATTTTGGCTGGCGTGGCTGTGAATAGCTTGCTTGGGAGTAATGGCATTATAAAAAACGCTGAAACTGTTGCTAAAATGTATAATAATGCGACTGATGATGAGCAAAAAAGGCTTGATGAAATTAAAAATTATTTGAGTGATTATGGTGCAGAGGATGGATTTGATATTGATGGTTTAGTAAATAAGCCTGTTATAACAGATGGAATGATACCAGTATATTATGATGGCGGAGTATGGAAAAAGGCTGATAGCACTAATAAAGATGAAAGCAAAAAGTGGTATAATTATACAAAAAAACAATGGGCAAATATTGCAACAGTTGAAAGTAAAAATTTAAGCAAATACCAAAATGCAGAACCAGGAACAGAAATTGCTCAAAGTGAGATTACAACAATGTTCGTGTGGATACCAAGATATAGCTATCAAATTGATTCTGCTGGTAAAAAAATAAATGTAAGTTTCTTGCAAGGAACAAGTAACAGAGAAGCAGATGGAAAGACTACTACAAAAATAGTACATCCAGTATTTACAAATGGAAGTAAAAATAATTATGCAGAAGGCGGATGGGACAGAGAATTACCAGGAATATGGATAGCTAAATTTGAGGCAAGTGGAGTGGAAAATGGAAACTATGTAGGAAACAGAAGTGAAACAAGTAGTAGCCAAACAACTGCTCCAACAGCAAATACGATAGTAACTGTATTGCCAAGTGTAACAAGTTGGAGAGATATATCAATAGGAGAAAGCCAATATAGAAGTAGAAAAATGAGTACAGATACAACCAATTATGGTTGGACAAGTGGCGCAGTAGATACTCACTTAATAAAAAATGATGAATGGGGAGCTGTAGCATATTTATGTTATAGCCCATATGGAAATGTTCCTATGACAAATAATTGCGGAATATGGAAAGACGGTATAGGATATTATAATATGTATACAGGAACAGGACCATATTCAAAAACAAATGAAAGTACAGTGTATGCATATGATGCAAATAACGCATATAATACAGAAATAGGAGTAAAAGCAAGTACAACGGGAAATGTATATGGAATATATGATATGGCTGGTGGAGCTTGGGAAAGAGTTGCTGGATACTTAGATAATGGAAATTATTATTTAGGAGCATATGGAAAAAGCACAACAGATTCAAGTATAAGATATTTCTCAGAAACAGCATCAACAGCTAATACTGCTACATTATTAGATAACCAAAAATATTGGTGCAAATACGAAGTTGGTGAAGAAGAGAAAAACAATGCAATAACAGTAGGAAGTACAACATTAACACAATGGGCATTATGGGATAATTCAAAAAACACAACAGAATATAATGCGGCAAGATTAAGAATGACAGCAGAAACATATAACAAGATGGCATCATGCAGAGGGATTGGAGTAAATGAGGTTGCAAGTAGTTTCGGATATTATGGAGCATATGTTAATTCAAGTGGAAAAAATGACTGGAACTGGTTTACAGATGCACAACAACCTAATACAAAAACAGTAACATATGGAAGAGCTTGGGACAGTGATCTAGTCCTAATCGGTCATTCGTGCGGACCTTTTGTCAAACGTGGTGGCGACGTGGTCAATGGCGCTGATGCTGGTGTGTTCTATTCGAATATCGCGTACGGCCATTCGAGCGACAGCAACGGTTTCCGTCCTGCGTTGGTGGTCGGCACTTGATACCCTGAGACCGGCCCCCTTTAATTCGGCACAAAGTTGAAAAATATAAAAGCACTAAAATACGGGTATAAAACATAAAATTGTGCCAAAAAACTATTCAATATATTTCCCTATTGTATTGGATAGTACGGACTAAAATTTGTGCTGAAATTTAGCTTGAAAAAGCTAAAAATTACCCTCAAAATAGGGTTTAAACTGAATTCGTGCAAACCTTTTGTCAAACGTGGTGGCAACGTGAACAATGGCGCTAATGCTGGTGTGTTCTATTCGAATATCACGAACGGCAATTCGAACAACAACAACGGTTTCCGTCCTGCGTTGGTGGTCGGCACTTCGATACACCGTGAAGTAAAAAAATACTTCACATCCAGATGGGCATGGTTCAAGGACCTTGCCGAGTATAAATTTATTAAGCAATAAATTTTGATATGTATCCAAGAAGTTTAATCCCTTTGGCCTAGCCATAAACACATAAATATAAAATACTGTTTTAGTAGCAAAATGGCGAAAATCCAGTATTCTAGAAGAAAAAACCAGTAAAATCAATTACTGGTTTTTTCTTTTAGATTATTGTTTTTTGAACAAAACACTTGCTTTTAGTTAACCATATGTGGTAAAATGATTTCAAGAAAAAACACGAAACAAAGGAGAAGAAGTCGAAATGGATATAAAAATCGCTGAAAGCCTTGGCGCTGTACACACACACACACACAGTTCTATTAAATAAAAAAATAAATAAAATAGATATATCAAACAAGACATATTTAAGTTTAGGGATACCTAAGCTAGATATGTCTTGTTTTGATGCACAAAATTATGTAAAGGAGTTGAAACTAAATGAAAAGTGAAAAAGGAGCATTAGTACTATATGTAAGTGTTGCCTGTCTATTTTTGCTAATTGTGGGAATAACGGCATATATAGGCGTTTCGAATAAGCAAGCAGCACAAATAGCTGAACTAAAAAGAGTGGAAGAAAGCTATAATACCTCAGATGTAACAGCAGAGGAACTATATAAATCGTATGATGGAGGAGATGTTGTGCCAATATATACACCAGAACAATTTGCAAAGGTTGGAAGTGGTGAAGAGGTATATGTGAAGGAAACTGGCAAGTTTTATACATTTAGTATAGACAAAACATATATGTTTTATGGAGTTTCAGAAGATTTAACAGATAAAATAAAAGAAATGTTAAAAGAACAGGTAAAAGAAGAAGTAAAAATACAAATTGCAGAAGGAAATCTATCAGGAGGAGGGGAGGCAAGCCAGAAACCGTGTGAACCAATTCTGGCAACAAATATGGTTGCAGTATATTGGAGCACAGATGGAGGCCAAACTGCAAGTATAACAGGAGAAGGAGCAACACCTATTTATTCAAAAATAGATGCAAATGGAAATCCAAGTTCAAAAGGTAGTGAAAATCCTAATTTTAAAAAAGAAAATTGGTATAAATATACCGAAGGGTACAATTTGGTAGATACCAAAACGAGTAGATGGGCTAATGGAGTAACAGATGATGGCAGTTACTGGGTTTGGGTGCCAAGGTTTAAGTATAAAATACTAAATAAACCAGGAGCCAATGGAACATATGTAGCAGGAACGGTAGATGTAAAATTTATAAGTGTAGAAGAAAAGTCGGGAAAGACATTAAATGGAAGTACATATGTAACTACAAAAAACATAGATGGAGAATTTATTACAACAGATACCCAAGGATATATAATTCATCCTGCATTTGAGGATGGAAGCAAAAATGGAAGTAAAGCACAAAATCAAGCAAATTATGTAGAATACAACAATGGAGAATGGGATAGCGAACTTTCAGGTTTTTGGATTGCTAAATATGAAATGAGTGCAGAAAATGCAGCAGGAACAGCTCAACAACCGGGAAATAAAGTAATATCAGACAGCATAATTTTAGTAAGTAAGGCAAATAGAAGTTGTTGGAGAAGCATAAGTACAGGAAATAGTTATAAAAATTGCTATAATTATAACAGAGAAAATGAAAGTCATATGCTAAAAAATAGTGAATGGGGAGCAATGGCATATTTAACACATAGTAAGTATGGAAGAAATGGAAATGAAGCAACACTCGAAACTAGCTATACAACAGCCACAGTAGGAGAGCTAGAAAGTAGCACAGGAAATATTTATGGTATATATGGAATAAATGGAGGAGCATGCGAAAGAACTGCTAGTTGGGATACAAAATCAACTTCTGGGTATTTAACATCATATGGAAATATCGAATTAGATGGAATCATTTATGGAAAAAATGGAGCAGTAAGTAGTAAATATGCAACAGCTTATGAAAATGGAACAGGAACAGATAGTGGAATATTAGCAAAAACGGTAGGAAAGACAGGAGATGCTATTAAAGAAGTTTGGTGTGCTAGCGACCGTTCGTGGTTCAACGATTACTGCTACTTCGCGTGTTCGACTTACCCGTTTTTCGTACGTGGTGGTCGTGCAGGGGACGGAGAGGCGGCGGGTGTTTTCGCTTCGAACAACACGACAGGTGAGCCAAACGAGAACAATTCGTTCCGTGCTGCCTTGGTTCCGTCGGTTTAGCACTTCGATACACAAAGAAGAATAGAAGGCTTCTTGTCCCAGCAGGGCATAGCTTATGGGCTATGCCGAGTATAAATTTGAAAATACATCATTTCAAATTTTGGATATGTATCCAAGAAGTTTAATCCCTTTGGCCTAGCCATAAACACATAAATATAAAATACTGTTTTAGTAGCAAAATGGCGAAAATCCGGTATTTTAGAAGAAAAAACCAGTAAAATTAATTACTGGTTTTTTCTTGCTTATTTTCATTTTCAATTAGACTTATTAAATAATTTTCGTTCTCGCTTAAAAATCTGTCATTGAACAAAAAATCACATTTATTTATAATTTTTTTCTGCAATTTGTATGAATCGCAATGTGAAGAATGACCAAGCCAGGAATTAAGTTGTAGCATTGTTTTGTCTGTGTTTAAAGTTCCATTTTTAAAATGCTTGTTCCAATATTTTACTTTTCTTTTAATCTTTTTTTTGCTGTTTGTTCTAAGTAATTTGTGTGTTAAAAATATTCTGTATCCACAAAAATTAGCTCCCATTTTACAAGGGTAATAATTAGATTTGTTGTTTAATTTTAATCTAAGTTTATCCCATAAAAATGTTTCGATTTTTTCTTTTAAAAGCTTACATTCTTCTTTTGTATCTAATAATAAAACAAAATCGTCCATATAGCGAACATAATATTTAATTTTTAATGTGCGTTTTATATATTGGTCTAATTCATTTAAATATATATTTGCAAAAAATTGGCTAGTATAATTTCCAATAGGAATACCAACATTTTCTGTTCTGTTTTGGAACAACAAAAGTTTTGTAAAAGAAAGCAAACACTTATCTGCAATGCTTTTTTCTAAAATTTTCATCAATATATATGGGTTAATATTGTAAAAAAATTTAGAAACATCACATTTCAAAATCCAAAAATCTTGTTTAGTTCTGGAAAAGGAACGCAAATAGTTTTGAACTTGCAAAACTGCTCTATGTGTGCCTTTTTCAGATAAACAGGCAAAAGATGTGTTTATAAATTTGGGTACAAAATATGGCTTAATAAATTCTTCAACATACCATTGATGTACAATTCTATCAATATATGGAAGAGCCTGAATAATTCGCTCTTTTGGCTCATACACCTTAAAATAATGATATTTGCCCATGTGGTATTTGTTTGATTTTATTTGGTTTATTAAATTGATTAAATTATTTTCTAAATTTAGTTCAAATAAAAGAACTTCTAATTTATTGGTTTTGTTAACTCGTGCTCTGCCATGAGCAGAAAGCATTTTCTCAAATGTTAGAGCTTCTAAAAATACATTTTTTATTTTTTGTGGCACGAATTTATCCAGCCACCTAAAAGGTTACAAACATCAGTTACTTTTTTACTCCAAGTATCGTAATTTTGTGTACTAATAAATTTGTATTTGTATGATAATCTAATGTTTATTTTTAGAATTACAAGAACCACATCAAGTTTGTTTAGGTATTTTAACTTTTCAGACTTGTGGAATTCTTTTTGGGCGAAAATAATTAAATTTAAACCAGAGTACAAGTGTTGTTTAATTTCTTGCACAAGCGAAAATCGTTCAGATTTAGGATATTTCCTAATTAAGTCTAACGAATAATATAGCAAGTCTAAGTATTTTTTGTATACAATAAGAACTGGTTCTTTTTCCATAATAAATTTCATTCCTTTCTCGCTTAATTCAAAGGCATGCATAGCAATGAAAGTGTTTAGTTTCTTTCAGACTATTGCTCTACCTATTTTTACATTTCATAATAATTTCTTAAAATTTTCTATCATATTCAATGCTTGAATAGGCGTTATGGAATTTAAATCTAGTTTCTTAATTGTATTAATAATAGTATGCTCATTACTAGAAGCGTTTAATGAAGAATTCTTATCGACTACCTTAAAATCAATGTTTTTTTCTTCTAATAAATTAAAATATTTATCAGAACTGTTAGTTGGAAAACCACATTTAACAATACTATCATTCAAATTAGTGATTTTAAGATTTAGTTTATCAGCAACAAATCTTGCATCTGCATCAATACATATATAAAAAATGCCAACCTTAAAAATATAAACCAAATCCGAATCTACATTTTTGAGCTCCAAATATTTCGAATACAACTTAGACACAGGAAGTCACCCCCTTACACAAAAAAATGTAAGAAGAGGGAAACAAAATGATTATACCATATAAACCATAAAAAATGACGAAGAATGTAAAAAAACAGGAAAATTTGTCGAGAAAATTTTCCTGTTTTTTTAATATTATCAATTGACTTTTCCGCAAAATGTATGTATAATGAAAATAGAAAATGAGAAACACAAATTGTGTTGCCGATTGTGAAAAATAAACCATCTCCACTTGGGCAAAAGCAGAATGGTTTATTTTTTATTGCCTATGTAGTCGTAAACACATGATGATTAACAAGGCAATAGAAATGATAGTAATGACTATACACTATATTTTACAAAAAAGCAATACAAATTGATAAATTGACAACAAAAAATACAAAAAAATAAAAAATTGCTTGACAAATGTATAAAAAATGGGTATAATACATAAAGTATTGAGAGATGGCGAGATAGCTCAGTTGGCTAGAGCATTCGGTTCATACCCGACAGGTCGGTGGTTCGAATCCACTTCTCGCTACCAAAAATAAAAAAGCCTAAAAATTAGCCTACTCTAACGATTTAGAGTAGGCTAATTTTTTATTTATCATATATTTATTACTCTTTTTTAACACATCAATTATCACATCTGGAATAGCAACCGTTCTAATAATACGGGAATATTCCATTTACACTAAAATTAGTTTTTCTTGCCATAATAAAAGGTCCTTTTTAAACAAATTTTCGGTACTTAGATAAGCGGTTAATGATGTAGATAATATACAAACTGTGGTAGGGGGAGAATATTATCTTTTTTATTAAATTAGTTTTTTTGTGTTTTTAGGTGGCTTTATTTTTTTATTTTTTCTAAAATTTTTTGCATTTTCGCTTGTTACAACAGGTTTACCTATTTTTTGTTCAATGTTTTGCCTTGTAATAGAAGCAATGTCACCGCCATCATGAGCATCTTGCTTTAATTGAGATAGTCCTTGCGAATCATTTGTTTTATGTATCTCTGTTGTAGTAACTTCTGCTAAGGTTATAAGAGCAAGTTCCAAAGCGGACATATTGTCTCTAAGGCTTTGATTATCTAGTTTTTTAATATTTTTATGTTGCTTTGTTGTAATTCCAAAAGTTCCTTTACTAATTTCGTCTGTAAGGATTGCATAATCTTTTGTATCTGCACCTCTATTTTTCCATTCATTTGTAAGAGTATTCCTTGCACCAATACCTTTTATTCTAGTATTAGTCCATTCTTCATCATAACCTTTTTTTAAATATGTTTGTCTAGCTCTTTCGATTGCTAGTGATGGGTTTATAACTTCTTGGATTCTTTCTTCTGCTAATCTTGCGAACCACAATTTAAATGGCTCTGCATTTGGAGAAGGAATAGATTGTATTAGTCTAAAAATAGTTTCTCTATTGGCACAATCTGTTTGCCTTAATTTTCCGTCCTTAGACATTAATTTCAAACTGTGACAATTTGTCACGCTTTCATTTCCTTCGGAATTTAGACGTTGTTTTAGTTTTCTCCAATATGCGTTTGGATTTTTACTTTCAGTTAGTATAGACACGATGTCAATAATTGAATAATTCCATTCTCCATTATACAATTGTCGTCTTATTCTGTTATTTTCAAATAATACTAATTTTTTGCTTTCTGTTAAATCATTTTCACTCATTTTATTTCTTCCTCCTTAATTTTACAATTTTGCCAATAATCTTAGCAGGTAAAGATTTTATTTGTTCATTAGTATAAATTAAAGGTTGAAATTAATATATCTATTGATATTCCTTATGTAGCTCATGCCTGCAACCTAATTGAATTATACGATACAAGCATAAAGAAATCAACGTTTTCTATAAAAAAATAACATTTTACTAAAAAAAATTTACTTTTTTTAAAAAATATAGTTGACAAGTTAAAAAAAATGTAGTATTATATATGAGCGTTCAGTTATGGGCCATTAGCTCAGGTGGTAGAGCACTTGACTTTTAATCAAGTTGTCCGCAGTTCGAGTCTGCGATGGCTCACCATAACTTTATACGGCCCCGTGGTCAAGCGGTTAAGACATCGCCCTTTCACGGCGGAGACATGGGTTCGATTCCCGTCGGGGTCACCAATTTAATATGCCGCTGTAGCTCAGTTGGTAGAGCAACTGACTTGTGGGATAGATAAACATTTTAGTTTATTTTGAACTATCTTGCACCTTTATGGGGAAACTCATAAAGTGGACACCGCTAATTCGGGGAAGGCTAAGTATTTTATATATGCTAATCCCGAGCTAGGAAAGCAATTTCCGAGTGTAGAGACTTTATACGGTGTATCTAAGGCTATATGCTATGATAAAGAGAAAGTCCAGACCGCAAACATAAAAATGGCAATGAAAATTGTAGTGGTATGAATCAGTAGGTCGTCAGTTCAAGTCTGACTAGCGGCTCCATATAAAAGTCAAGAGTTTTGAAGATATTCTTAATTCTTGACTTTTAATTTTTTTACAAGTAAAACAAATTGACAAAAAGAAAATAATATATTATTATATTATTGGTGATAATATGCAATGCAAAAACTGTCATTCCCTAACAAGCACATATAAAGGAGCGAATTTGAATAATGGAAGAAAATCGAGAAGTAAATATAGGATATAAAAGCAATAATATGAAAACTGTTGTGGTTACTGGTGGGGCGAGAGGTATTGGGAGAGCTATTGCTTGTGAGTTTGCTGGTGCGGGATATAATGTTGTTGTGAATTATAAAACTTCGCGCAAGGAAGCAGAGGATTTGAAGGATGAATTAACAAAACTTGGACAAAGTGTGGAAATCTATCAGGTTGATTTGACTAAAAAAGCAGAAGTTGATGCTATGGTGAAGTTTGTTGAGGATAGATTTGGAAAAATAGATGTATTGGTTAATAATGCTGGAATTTCGCAAATAAAGCCATTTGCTGATATTGAAGAAGACGATTGGGATAATATGATTAACAATAACTTAAAAACAGTATATCTAACTACAAAAGCTGTATTAACAAATATGCTCCATTACAAAAGTGGCAGTATAATTAACATTAGTTCAATTTGGGGAATTACAGGTGCTTCTTGCGAGGTTCATTATTCTGCAACAAAGTCTGCTATAATAGGTATGACAAAGGCTTTGGCAAAGGAATTGGCGTTATCTAATATTAGTGTAAATGCAGTTGCACCAGGTATGATAGATACTGATATGAATAAAGAATTAACAGACCAGGATATAACTGAAATAGAAAATGATATTCCTCTTAGAAGAATTGGAAATCCAAGTGAAATTGCTAAAACTGTAAAATGGTTAGCAGAATCAACCTACATAACAGGACAAACTGTTAGAGTTGATGGTGGTTGGATAATTTAAAAAACTGATTGACAGAAAAATAAATTAACAGTATAATTTACCTAGTGAATTAAAGAGGACGTGATACAAATGAACGAAGTATATACAAAAGCACTTACAGAAGTTGACGAGATAATAAATCATTTAGATATAGCTACATTAGAGAAAATACCAATATCATTTAGGAAATTTGTGAAAACAACTAAAAATCAAGATTATAGATTTGAATATAAAGACAAATTGCCCCTAACAGAACAAGGATTATCGGACGAGGCAAAGGCTATAATATCTTTGATGTACAGAAATTATATGTGTAGCAAGGAAGAAAAGCAAAGATTAGCTGAAAAGGATAAAAAAGCATTAGAGATTAAAAGACAAAAAGAACAAGAAAAATATAATGTAGATAATATTATAAAAGAAAAACAAAAAGAAATGCAAGAAGCAAAAGCTCAGCTTCCAACAGTAATTAAAAAAGAGGGATTTTTTAGAAGAATATTAAATAGCATTAGAAACTTTTTTAAAGGAGGAAGAAAAAATGACTAATGAAAAAGAAGAAATACTAGAAATGCTAGAAGAGGGCAAAATAAAGATTTTTCAAGTAGAACAGAAATTAAGAGAAGACCCAGAGTTTGTGTTGGCTGCTGCTAAATTGAGTTTAAATAACTTGCAATGTACTGGTTTTAAATTAAGAAGAGATGAAAACTTTATGAAAAAGCTTATTGAGATTGATGGAAAAGCATTAGCTTATGCTCCAGTAGAGCTTAGAGACAATGAAGAATTAGGTAAACTAGCTGTAAAGAAAAATGGGTATGCATTACAATATTTAAGTAGCCGATTAAGAAATGACCCTAAAATAGTAGAAGAAGCTGTAAAAAATAGTATGGGATGGGCTTTACAATATGCTAGAAAAGATTTACAAGATAATGAACAAATTGTTAAAGCTGCTATTGAGCAAGAAGGAAGCACTATACAATATGCAAGTGACCGATTAAAACGAGATAAGGAACTTGCTAAAATTGCTGTAAAAAATCATGGAATTGCATTAGGAAATTTAGACAAAGAGTTAAAGGCTGATAAGGAAATTGTATTACTTGCTGTTAAAAATTGCGGTGGAGCTATAACCTATGCTGATACAAAATTAAAAAGTGATATAGAGGTAGTAACACAAGCTGCAATTCAAAATGAGGATATTTTATATTGGAGTATAGGTAAAGAAATAAAAGACAATCCAGAGCTAATGAACCAAATTCGTGAAACTGTAAAAAGAGAAAGAGAAGCAAAAAATAGACAAATTCAAGAAATTGATTCACAAGTAACCCCTGAGCAAAGAAAAATGGCTTTATCTGAAATTGCAAAAATGAGAAAACTAATGCTTAAAAGTAATGACAAAAAAATACAAATGGATAAAACAGAGAATTTTGAAACAAAACCAATAAATGAATTTTTAGATAAAGACGAAGAAGAAAGATAAAAATAAACCTCGTAACTAAGCTACGAGGTTTTGTTATTTTATTCTGCTATTTTTCTTCTATAATTTCCAGATATAAGTTTTGGAACATATACTATTAATTTATATATTGCAAGTTTTATTTTTTTGCTCCAAATATATGATTTTCTTAGACCTTTATGAACAGAAAGACTACTGTTTTCAGTATCTTCTATTAGTGAAAGAGCTGTGCTAATTTTTTCTATTGGGAATATGTAGTTTTTACCATCATTATTATCCCATTTATTTATTTCATTTCTAAAACAGAAATTGAAACTTTCAAAATCTTGAAGTTCTATTTCAGCTTGAAAACCAAGTTCTGTTTTTACCATTTTTACTTCTGAAACATTTTCCCATAATAAACCAAATCCATAGTGAATATATACTTCTTTTGAATTATCTTGAAAAAGGCTTCCAATATATGAAATTTTTACAATACTGTTTGGAACTAATTTATCAGTATTAAAAAATATATTTTTAGACAACTCCATTTTAATTATCTCTCCTTATTTATCTTTTGCTCTAATCATTATATTATTAAATAATAATTTATTCAAGTATTTTTTACAATATTCTTCAAAAAATTATACAAAAACTTTACCTAAAATAAAGAATTCGTCGTTTTTATTTACTTTTATGTCTGAAACTGATTTATTGTCTGCTTTTAATGTAATTTGTCCATTTCTTGAATGGAATTTTCTTATTAAAAATTCACCATTTAGGTTAAAAAGACCTAATTCTTTGTTATTTAATAAAGTGTTGAATTCGATAAAAACATATGAATCTTTTTTTATGCTTGGTTCCATTGAATCATCTTGCATTTTCAATGCAATTGCAGAACTTGGAACATGTGATGGACATGTGATTAAAGATGTCATGTTATCTACTGCAATTACTTTGTTGTATGCAATATAATCAATAAAATTATAGTTTTCTTGTTCTTCACTAAGTGTTTTGCCATATGTGTACATCAATGGTTGGTATGGGGTGTCCAGAGCTTTACAAATGTTTTTTAAAGCATTTTGACTTGGGTTTCTCTCTCCTTTTTCAATGTGTGTTAAATGTCCGATGTTTATTCCGGTGCGTCTAGCTAGCTCCGTTTTTGTCATATGTTTTTCTTTTCTGATTTTTGCAATCATATCACCTATCATAAAATTCGTCTCCTTTTTATTTATTTTTTATACATTATACACTATTATACAAAAAAAGTCGACATTTGTCTAGTAGTAAACAAAACTTTAAATATATTAGAGAGCAAATAAATGGAAGAAAAATCAAAAAAATTAAAATTTGTCTAGTAGTAAATAAAATCTATTGACTTGTCAATTTGCAATGTGATATTATATTGTCAAGCAGGCAACGAGAAAGGGGTAAAAAATATGTATCATAATAGAATGAAAGAAATTAGAAAAGAAATAGGTATGACCCTTGAACAATTGTCAACAAAAACTGGAATATCAATAGGATATTTGAGCCATTTGGAAAGAGGAACAAGGGAAAATCCTACTATTTGCATAATGGATAAAATTGCCTATGCTTTGGGAAGAAGTGTACTTGAAGTGTTTTTTAGTTAGAATAATATTTTGTATTTAGAATACAATAAAAATAAGATACAAAAATAAAATATATTTAACTGCGAAATATTGAAAAAATTGTAAAAATGTGTTAATATCTTTTTTGAGGGTAAAAAATAAAAGTTAAGGAGAGTCCGATGGCAAAAAAGAAGAAAATTGTCGAAAACACAGAAGAAGTATCTAAACTAGAAGAAAACGCATCAACGACACTTAATAATCAAATTGTAGCAAGTAATGAAAAAATATCCGAAGCAACCTCAAATACAAAGAATACAGAAGAAATTAGAAAAAAGCCAGAAGATAAGCAAGAGGAAAAAACAGAGGAAAAGCAGGAAAAAGATTTTAAGAAAATTGTAGACGAAAAGGAAACTAAAAAGTATAATAACTATGAACAAAATTTAGAGAGAAAAAGTGGAAAAAAAGGAATAATTGCATGTGCAATTATTGGAATTTTGGTTTTAATATTGGCATTATTTTCCGTTATATTTTCCCTAGTAAACCTTAATAATATAACTATACTAGATGGAGTTACTGTAAGAGGAATGTCGCTCAAAGGCTTAACTAAGGAAGATGCGAAAATCAAGCTTACAGAAGTGTTTACAAGCCAATTTGCAACAGATATTACACTTATGTATAACGAGTATTCGCAAACAATAAATGGAAAACAAATTGATGCAACATATAATGTAGATGAAATTGTTAATGAAGCATATCAAATAGGGAGAAGTGGAGATATACTTCAAAACAATTATGCTATTTTAAATTGCTGGTTAAAGGGCGTAAATATTGAACCTGAGTTTAGCTATAATCCTGATTTGTTGGAAAATATTGCAGAAGATGTAAGTGCTAAAATACCAGGAGGAGTAACACAAAGTAGTTATTATATTGAAAACAAACAATTGATTATAACAGCTGGAAAAGAAGGTGTTGTTCCTAAAAAGGATGAACTAAAAGAAAAAATTTTAAAAGCAGTAGAGTCTGAAACCGAAGAAGATAATACGGTTATAATACCAGTAGAGGTACAACAACCAGATGCAATAGATATTGAAAAAATACATAGTGAAATATATGTAGAACCAAAGGATGCTTATTATACTACTGAACCATTTACAATATATCCTCATGTAGAGGGTGTAGACTTTGATATGACAATAGACGAAGCTAAGGCTTTAATTGCAGAACCAGCAGAGGAATATACAATTAAACTTAAATATACTACACCAGCGGTTACCACTAATAAAATAGGCTCAGAAGCTTTTCCTGATTTGTTATCATCATTTAGTACAAAATATGATGCTAGCAATAAGAACAGAAGTAATAATTTATTATTAGCCTCAAATAAAATAAATGGAACAGTATTATTACCGGGAGAGGAATTTTCATATAATAAAGTTGTAGGAGAAAGAACTATTGCTGCCGGATATAAAGAAGCTCATATTTTCGCAGGTGGTAAAGTCACAGATGGATTAGGTGGCGGAATATGTCAAATTTCTACAACATTATATGATGCTGTGCTGTATGCAAATTTAGAAATAACAGAAAGAAGAAATCACCAAATGCCAGCTGGATACGTAAAAAACGGACTTGACGCAACAGTTGTGTATGGTAGTATTGATTTTAAATTTGTAAACAATAGGAAATATCCTATTAAAATAGTTTCAGAAGTTAAAAATGGAGTAGCTAAAATGTCGATTTATGGTATAAAAGAGGAAGTCGAATATGAAGTTAGATTAGAACCAGTTGTTTTAAGCTACACACCATATAAAACTGAATATATAACAGATGCGTCTCTTGCATCAGGTCAACAGGTTGTAAAGCAAAATGGCTCAAATGGATGCAAAACGGTAACATATAAATATTTATATTTGAACGGAAATATGGTAAGCAAAACCGAATTATCAAGAGACACATACAAGGCAATAAACAAAGTTGTAAGAGTTGGACCATAAAGAAAAATTATTAATAAATATTGACCAAAATGGTAACATGTGATATATTATGTTGTAATATGTCGAATTTTGTAGAAAAGGAGGAATCAAGAATGAAATCAACAGGTATAGTAAGAAAAGTAGATGAACTAGGTAGAGTAGTTATTCCAATAGAATTAAGAAATAATTTAGGAATTCAAGAAAAGGATCCAATTGAAATATATGTAGATGGTTCTTCTATAATTTTAAAGAAATATCAACCAAATTGCATATTCTGTGGAGGAACAAAGAAATTAGTAGAATATAAAGATAAATTAGTATGTTTAAATTGTTCTAAAAAAATAGAAGAAGCAATGAACAACAGAGAAGAAGAAGAATAAAAATAAAAGCTAAATTGTTAAATTGTTTACAATTTAGCTTTTTATTTTAATTTAAAAAATGCTGATATATATCGTTTTTAGGTAATTTTCTATCTTTGGCTATCATTTTAATTATTTCTTTTTTAGGATAGCCTAAGTTTTTGTAAAAAGCGAAGTGCTCTTCTAAACTACTGGAATTTAGCTTTTCTATCATATCATTATCACTATTTTGGTTTGCTTCAACAATTATTACATATTCTCCTTTTGGAGTAATATTTTGAATAATATCTTTAACATAACCGTATGTAAAATCTTCATGTATTTTAGTTAGTTCACGTGCTAAGGTTATTTTTCTGTTGCCTAGAACTTCTAAAATTGTTTCCAATGTGTTTATTAGCTTATGAGGAGCTTCGTAAAAAATTAGTGTTTTGTCAATATCGTATAATGAAGAAAGTTTATTTATTTTTTCTGTTTTGTTTACTGGTAAAAATCCAATAAAGCAAAATTCTTTTGCAGATATTCCAGAGGCAATTAAACCTGTAATTAAAGCACAAGGTCCAGGAATTGGAACAATTTTTATATTGTTTTCAATTGCACAATGTACAATTTCTTCACCAGGGTCGGAAATTACTGGTGTTCCTGCATCTGAAACTAATGCAATATTTTTGCCATCTTTTAGTTTGGATATAATTACATCACTTTTTATCAATTCATTTTCTTTATAACAACTTATAAGTGGTTTGGAAACATTTAAGTGATTTAGCAATTTAAGAGTATGCCTTGTGTCTTCTGCTGCAATGTAATCGACTGATTTTAGCGTGTTTATGGCTCTTAAAGTAATATCATCTAAATTTCCAATAGGTGTTGCAACTAAATATAAAATTCCACTCATAATAAGACCTCCTTTAAATTTTTCCGTATATTTTCAAGATTTCGTTAGTATAGGTATTGTCCTTATTATAAACAATAAGAGGAGACTCAACCTTTAAAAATGGTTTAGAATTTTTAACTGCTTTTATTAGAAGCAAATTTGGAGCTTTGTCTTCAAAAGGCTGAACAAATCTTAGAACTTTTGGCTCTAATTTGTATTTTCTAAGTAAAGCTATAATATCAGCAAGCCTATCTGGTCTGTGTACCATATAGAAACTACCACTATTTTTTAGCATTTTATTAGAAACCATAATAACATCTTCTAAATTACACATAATTTCGTGTCTAGAAATAAGCTTTTCTGTGCTTGTATTTGTAAGTCCAGAATTTTCTTTTTTGTATGGTGGATTTGTAACAATTACATCAAAACTGCCTAATTCAAAATGGGAAGGGATATTTTTTAAGTCGTCATTTATTATTGTAATTCTATCTTCTAAATTATTTAAACAAACGCTTCTCATAGCCATATTTGCGACATTTTCTTGAATTTCAACTGCGGTTATGTGTGTGTTTTCCGTTTTTCCTGCAAGTAAAATAGAAATTATTCCTGTTCCAGTGCATAAATCCAAAATATTACTTCCTTTTTTAATTTCTTTTGCAAAATTGGAAAGCAAAACTGCATCTATGCCAAAACAAAATCCGGAAGTGGATTGTATAATTTGGTAGTTATTAAATTCTAAATCATCAATTCTTTCATTATTATTTAAATGTATATCCATAATTCACCTTAAAAAATTTTTATCATATTATATAATAAATTTTAAAAAAAGTCTAATGAAGGAGAAGAAAAGTGGATAATTTGTTTAGAGCAAGTGATAAAAAAGAAAAGAAAAAAGGAAAATTCACGGTAAAAAAAGAGCAAACATTAAAATCGCTAGGTGATGTAGAAAATTTTTTGAATCAGGCAAAAAAGGCAATAAATCATATAACACTATATAAGATATTAAAATAATAGGGCTTTAAAAATGTGTAAAATTAGCCTAATAAATTCCATAAAAATAGATTTAAGCTAAACTTTTAACTTAAATCTATTTTTCTTAGGAGTTGTTACAGTTTCTTAAAAAAGGAACTAATCATTACCATTGTTTCCATCATTGACATGATCTTCAAAATTGTCATAATCGTCGAAATGATCTTCAAAATTGTGGTCAACTTCTTCAAAGTTACCATCAAAATCATGATGTGGTGGTTCAGGTGGCTGACTATCAAATGAAGGACCATCATCAACTTCATCATATACCAAGCTTAGAAGCCACGAAATCATTAGCGTATGAGATAACCAATCAACAAAAGAATGTTTAGGTCTTTGTTCATATTGTGGTTCCTGCGTGCTAACTGGATTGGGTGTTTCTACATTATTTACCATAGTTTTATCATAACGATTAACGGTAAATAACTGTGCTGCAAAAATTGCAACAACAACCGTAATTTCCGTGCTTGACCATATATCATTTGGCTTGTGCATTAAGCCAATGTAAGCAAGCAAACAAGAAATTAGTACTGTCCGGATAAATGTTATGCCAACTCCTTTTTTGTATAGACCTACGTGGATAAATTGTGTAATTACAAATACAAAAATAAAGATAATTACATTAAGTAAGAGCATTGTAAGTCCCTGCCTTTCTAACAAAAGTATAACTAAATTATATCACAAATTTACATAAATTACAAAGATTTTCTTACAAAGGGATCTTTTAAAGAAAAATTGCAGTTGATGAAATTTGCATTTTCATTTCCATCAATTACAAATTTAACACTATCAACTTCTGTAAGTTCTGTAAGAGTATTAACAATAGAATAGACCATATTGCTGGCTATATTCACATCAGAGGTAGAAGATATAAAGCTAGAAGATAAATCTATTGTAACTTTATTGCCATCAATTTTTGCAGAATTAACAGTGGTCCCATCAGGTATGATTTTTTCTAATCCTTCAATGCTAGGCCCAGAAAGCAATAGGTTGATTAAAGCTAAATATGGATTTGAAAGTAGTTCTTTTGAATCTATACTACGACTTTCGTATTTTAAATTATTACTATTTATTTCCTTAAAATATAATTTTACAATAGTTCGCCTAAACTGCTCGTCAGAAATTTCTGCTTGCGGAACATATTCGTCGCCTATTGAATTTGGATTTAATGACAATTGCTTAAATATGTAAAAACCGGTCATAGCTAAAATTATAACAATAAGAATAATGGAAAAAAACATTTTAAAACGTTTATTATTCATAAAAAACCTCCAAAAAATAATTTGATAAATAATATTAAAAACAAGTCCAAAATAGAACCCATAATTGACAATTTACGAAAAATAGTGTAAATTATTAGAATAAAAATATGAGAAAGGGAATCAAATATGAAAAAAGTAAAAGATCCAGTGAGTGGATTTTCACATTTATTAGGAGCGATAGCTTCAATTGTTGGTTTAGTTTTTCTAATAATATGGGCAGCAAAATACGGCGAAGGTGCATGGGACGTAGTATCATTTACCATATTTGGCGTAAGCATGTTTCTTTTGTATGTATGTAGTGCAAATTACCACTTGTTTAATGTAGGGGAAAAGGCCACAAGAGTATTAAGAAAACTTGACCATATAATGATATATATACTAATTGCAGGAACATATACACCAATTTGCTTAGGACCTCTAAGAGGAGGTTGGGGATGGAGCATATTTGGAGTAGTTTGGGGAATTGCATTGCTAGGAGTATTTTTAACAATATTTTACTTAAAAGCACCAAGATGGATAACCACAGGACTATATCTAGCAATGGGCTGGCTGGTAGTAATTGCGACATATCCAATGATAGTAACATTTTCACAAGCCGGAATGTTATATTCTCTTTGGTGGTTACTAGCAGGGGGATTATTATACACAATAGGAGCAATAATATATGCCCTAAAATGGCCACCTTTGAAAAATAAATATTTCGGATTTCACGAAATATTCCATATATTTATTTTATTAGGAAGTTTCTGTTTGTATTGGTTTATAATAAGATATGTGCTAAATATGTAGCAATTTTTTTACAAATCGAGCTTGACTTTTTTATAGAAAATAGTGTAATATATATTTGTAGAAACAAAAAATTGAATTTGCAAAAAATCAATTCAATTTCCCCGTGTTTCTATGAAGATTCTGTATTATTGAAAAGAGATATGTTGAAAGACGTATCTCTTTTCGTTATGTTGGAGATGAAAAGTAGAACGAAATGTTGATAAATGTCGATTTATGTCGAAAACTTGTTAGAGAAAAATAGGAAAAATTGTTGCAAAAAATATATGATATTATATAATGAGGCTAATGGGATAAAAATGTGAGATATTTAGAAAATAAAAAAAGTTCTAGTTTCCTAGAACTTATATCACCTAAGTGATAACCAATATTTAATTGGCATTTAAGGTTGAACCTTATTTTAACTCATTGTGCTATTTTAGATAGTAATTAATAGCAAATTAAATATAACATAAGAAGGGAGAAATTGCAAGTATATGAGCGAAAAAAATTTAGAATATAATATAGGATTAGATATAGGAACAAATTCAGTAGGATGGGCAGTTACAGATTTAAATAACAATTTATTAAAACACAAAAATAGAAATATGTGGGGAGCTAGAATTTTTGAAGAAGGAAAAACAGCTCAAAGCACAAGAGTATTTAGAGGAACAAGAAGACGCTTGGAAAGAAGAAAAGAAAGAATTAAAATACTGCAAAGTTTGTTATTAGAAGATATGGAAAAAGAATATCCTAATTTTTTTCCAATGCTTCAAGAAACATACAAAGTTCAAGAAGAGAAAAGTGAAAATAGAAAATATAATTTATTTTCAGATGTAAATATGAATGATATGAATTATTACAAAAAATATCCTACAATATATCATTTAAGAAATGAATTAGTAGAAAATAAAGAAAAATATGATATTAGACTAGTATATCTTGCAATTCACCATATAATAAAATATAGAGGAAATTTTCTGTATGATTCAGATTTAGAAGCCTCAAATGAAAATATTTTAGAAGAAATAAAACAAATAAACAAATATTTAGACGAAAATATGCAGATTGAATATTTAGGAGACGAAGAAGAATTTAAAAATATTTTAACAAATAAAAATGAAAGTAAAGGAAACAAAAAAGATAAATTACTAAAATTATATGATTACGATAAAAATCAGAAATCAGCAATAACAGCAATTTTATCTGGTATTATTGGATATAAATTTGATTTTAATAAAATTTTAGACGAAGAAATATTAGAAAATACAATTTCATTTAGTGAAGATATAGAAAATGAAGACGAGATAAAAGAAAAATTAGGGGATAATATTTATTTATATGAAAGTATGCAAAAAATATATAATTATTTTGTATTACAAGACATTTTACAAAATGAAAAATCAATTTCGAAGGCATTTATAAAAAAATATGAAAAATATAAAAATGATTTAAAACAATTAAAAATGATATATAAAAATTATTTACCACTAGAATATAATTCAATGTTTAGGAAGAGTGAACCTAATAACTATGTAAATTATGATAATAAAAAAGAAAAATCAAGAATAAATCTTTGTAGTGTAGATGATTTTTATAAAAGAATAAAAAAAGATTTAAAACTTGTTGAAGATTGCAAAGAAAAAGAGGAAATATTAAAAAAGATAGAGAATAATGAATTTTTAGTAAAAATAAATTCAACAGCAAATGCTGCAATTCCATATCAATTACATTATCAAGAATTGGAAAAAATTTTAGATAATCAAGGGAAATATTATAAATCTATAAAAGAAAATAAAAATAAAATATTGAGTTTGATGGAATTTAGAATTCCGTATTATGTTGGTCCATTGGATAAAAATGAGCAAAGTAAATTTGCATGGATTATTAGAAAAACAGACGAAAAAATATTACCATGGAATTTTGAAGATGTTGTAGATACCAAAAAAACAGCAGAAGAATTTATTAGGAGAATGACAAATAAATGTACATATTTAATAAATGAAGATGTAATACCAAAACAATCTATATTATACTCAAAATTCTGTGTTTTAAATGAACTTAGCAATATAAGAATAAATAATCAAAAGCTTACCACTACTGTAAAAGATCAAATTATAGAACAATTATTTAAGAAAAATAAATCTATTACAGAAAAACAATTAAAAACAATGTTAATTGATAATCAAATATATAAAGAAATAAGTTCAATTACGGGATTTGCACAAGAAAATAAATTTGCTTCAAATATGTCTGCATATATAGATATGACAAGAATTTTAGGAGTAGTAAATGAAGAAAACATAGAAATGATTGAGAAAATAATAGAATGGATTACTATATTTGAAGATAAAAAGATTTTAAAAGAAAAAATAAAAGAAGAATATAATTTAGAACCAGAAATTATAAAAAAATTAGTTAAATTAAAATATACTGGTTGGTCAAGATTATCAAAAGAATTATTAACTGAATTAAAGGCATATGACGATAGTAAAAATATAATAGAAAAACTAGAAACAACAAAAGAAAATTTTATGCAAATAATAAATAATGATAAATATGGATTTAATAAACAAATAGCAGAAAAAATGCCTAAAACAGAGCAAAATATAACGTATGAACAAATAGAAGAAATTCCAACATCACCTGCAAATAAAAGAAGTATATGGCAAGCTATAAAAATAGTACAAGAAATTACAAAAATAATGAAAAATGAGCCTAAAAATATTTATATAGAATTTGCCAGAAATGAAGCGGAAAAGAAAAGAACTGATAATAGGGCTAAAGCCTTGTTAAAAATATATGATAAATTTAAAGAGGAAATAAATGAATTTTTATATAAGGAATTAAAAGATAAGCAAAGTGAAAAGAAGCTTGATGAACGATTATATTTATATTTTGTACAGATGGGGAAATGCTTATATAGTGGAAAACCGTTAAATCCAGACACTTTGTATTTGTATGAAGTAGATCATATATTGCCACAAAGCTATATAAAAGATGATAGCTTATCTAATAAAGCTTTGGTATATAAAGAATACAACCAAAGAAAAAGTGGAAGCTTGTTATTAGAAGACGATATTATAAATAAACAACAAGTATTCTGGAAATATTTACATCAAAGGGGATTAATGGATAATAAAAAATATTACAATCTAATAAGAAGAAAAATGTTTGAAACAGATGCAGATAAAGCTAAATTTGTAGAAAGACAATTGGTAGAAACAAGACAAGCTACAAAATATATTACTAATTTATTAGTAAATCAATATAAAACTTCAAATGTATTTGCAATAAGAGCAGAATTAACACATAGTTTAAGAGAAATATTAAAAGTATATAAAAATAGAAACATAAATGATTACCATCATGCCCAAGATGCTTATATAATAAGCTTAGTAGGAAATGTAATTGATAGCAAATTGCAGTATAAAGATGAATTTAAATATACTGAATATGTAAAAAATTATATAAAAAAACAAGTAGAAGATGAGAAACAAGCAAAAAAGAGAAAATCAATTGTAATTGGAATGGTACTAAATAATATAGATAAAGATAAAACGAGAAAAACACTATATTATAAGGATTGTTATATAACACATAAATTAGAAGAACAAACAGGAGAATTTTATAATCAGACTTTGTATAGTCCAAAGGATAAAAGCAAAAATATACAAATATCAGTTAAAGACGATAAAGCTTCTGAAAAATATGGAGGATATTCAGGACAAAATAAAGCTTATTTTACAATTTACAGCTATATAGATGAAAAGCAAAATATGCAACTAGAATTGATTGGCATTCCAATAAAAATTGCTTATGACATAAAAAACGGAAAAATAACATTATTAGAATATTTACAAAAGCAAAATATAAATGCCACTAATATAAAAATAATAAAACCTAAAATATTGAAATATCAAGAATATTTGGACGAAAATAATTATCCAATGGAATTTGCAAGCGATATAGAAATAAAATCTAATAAGCAATTAATTGTAAGTAAGGAAATGAACAGGTTGGTTTATTTAATGAATAAAGAAAAGAAAACTGATGAAGAACAAGAAGAGGTTGATAAAAAATTTGAAGATATGTATAAATATTTGCTAAGAAAATTAGAAGGAGAGTATATAATATTTGAATATGCATATAAAAAATTATCAGAAATAAAAACAAAAGAAAAATTTAATGAATTGAATAACAAGGAAAAAAGTATAGCTATAAATGGAATTATAGAAATGGTGAACAGAGGGTACAGTAATTTGAAAATTCTAAATTTGGGACCGACAGTAGGCAGAAAAACTAATCAAATATTCAAAACAGAACGAATAAAAAACATGACATTTATAGATAAATCAATAACCGGAATGTACGAAAGAAGGTATAAAATAAATGGGATGGAGAACAGTAGTAATAAATAAAAACTGTAAATTAAGTTATAAAAACGACTATTTAATAGTACGTAGTGAAACTCTTCAAATGATACATCTTTCAGAAATAAATTTAATAATTATAGAAAATGGTATGGTATCAATAACTTCATATTTAATTAACGAACTAATAAATAATAAAATAAAACTAATATTTTGTGACGAAAAACACAATCCCGCAGGAGAAGTGATGCCATATTATAGTTCTTTTAATACAAGCAAAAAAATATTAAAACAAACCAAATGGAAAGACGAAAGAAAAGACTATGTATGGCAACAAATTGTAAAAAACAAAATACATAATCAGGCAATGGTATTAAAAAATCTTAACATAGATAATTATGAAAAATTACTAGAATTTGAAAATCAAGTAATGCTAGGAGACAAAACAAACAGAGAAGGACATGCTGCAAAAGTATATTTTAATTTATTATTTGGAAAAGATTTTATAAGAGGTACAGATAATAATATAAATAGTAGCCTGGATTACGGATATGCAATAATCTTATCTACAATGAATAAAGAAATAGTAAGTAAAGGATATATAACTCCACTTGGAATGAATCATAAAAGTGAATTTAACCAATTTAATTTAGCCTGTGACTTAATGGAACCATTTAGACCACTTATAGATAAAATAGTTTATGAAAATTGTAATCGAGAATTAAACCTAAATCAAAAATATAAATTAATAGATGTTTTAAATAATAAAATAGAAATTGCACATAAAGATCAATTTGTAGGAAATGCAATACCTATATATATTCAAAGTGTATTTGATGCACTAGAAAATGAAGAAGAAAGCAACATATTAAATTATGAGTTATAGGTTTATGAGGATATTAGTATTTTTTGATTTACCGACAGAAACATCAAAAGACAGAAAAATTTATGCAAGGTTTAGAAAATTTTTGATTAAAGAAGGGTTCATTATGATGCAGGAATCTGTATATTGTAAATTAACATTAAATAATTCGGTTACAAATTCGATAAGAGAAAAAATAAACAAAAACAAACCACCTAAGGGAATAGTGCAAATGTTAGTTATAACTGAAAAACAATTTGCCTCGATGGAGTATATTGTAGGAGAAAAAACATATGAAAATATAGATGATACAGAAAGGTTATTAATATTATGATTATGTCAATATTTGGTTTAGAAAATAAAATTACTTTTGAAGAAGGAAAAATAAATGTATTAGAGATATATAATAAAAAATTTTTTAGAAGAATGATAGAAATTCTAAACGGTGAGGAAGAAGCGGAAAACAATGAAATTGTACTCTTAGATAACGAAAAAAGAGTGGAATTAAAAAAGAATGTATTGGTATTTACCGATTTGTTCAATATAGATTTTAATTCAAAAAAAATTATAACCAAAATATATAATGAACTAATAGAAAGCATAAAAAAACGACAAGATGATGAATTAGAAAATTTAACAATAAAATTACGAAATTATTTAATAGAAGAAATAAATGAGTTACCATTTGAATTTAATATAAATAGCGAACTGGAAATAAACGATTTACTAAAAGCATTCAATTTGAAAATAGACACAACATGCTATACTACAATAGTAGAAAAAATAGAATTCATAATAAACATAATAGCCAACCTAAAAATGGCAACTATTTTAGTAATTCCAAACTTAAAAGTATATTTAGAAAAAGAAGAAATAATTGAAATATATAAATATTCATTGTATAATAATATTAAATTATTAATTTTAGAAAATAGTTCAAATGAAAAAATAGAAAATTATGAAATAAAAAATATCATCGATAAAGAATTTGACGAATTTTAAACAATAAAACCTACTAATCTAAAAAACACCGAAGTCATTACTCGAAAAAAGTTCTAATTTGAGGTTTTAGAATTGTGTTATTTTAGATAGTAATGAAACTATTTTTTTTATTAAGTCATCTATTTCTTTGTTTTAGAATTGTGTTATTTTAGATAGTAATGAAACGAAAGTGAAATTGATACAACTCTTTCAGATGTTTTAGAATTGTGTTATTTTAGATAGTAATGAAACGAATAAAAATGAATTTGATTTTATCTATTAGTTTTAGAATTGTGTTATTTTAGATAGTAATGAAACGACAGTAGAATTAATACAACCCTAGCCGATGTTTTAGAATTGTGTTATTTTAGATAGTAATGAAACTATAATTCCACAAGACAATAATCGACTTTGGTTTTAGAATTGTGTTATTTTAGATAGTAATGAAACAAAAGTTCATTTAATTCAATTGAGGTTAGAGTTTTAGAATTGTGTTATTTTAGATAGTAATGAAACCTAACTTTGTATCAATGCCACTTCCTTTTAGTTTTAGAATTGTGTTATTTTAGATAGTAATGAAACACGTTGCCAATTTTTTTGAAAATAGACATCGTTTTAGAATTGTGTTATTTTAGATAGTAATGAAACGTTTCCTATTCTATTAAATCCATTGTCTAAGTTTTAGAATTGTGTTATTTTAGATAGTAATGAAACAGAAGATTATTTGCAATTGTGTTGTGAGCTGTTTTAGAATTGTGTTATTTTAGATAGTAATGAAACCTAACTTTGTATCTATGCCACTGTCTTTTAGTTTTAGAATTGTGTTATTTTAGATAGTAATGAAACTAACATCAATTGAACTAAACGAGCTCTTAAGTTTTAGAATTGTGTTATTTTAGATAGTAATGAAACATAACTTTGTATCTATGCCACTTTCTTTCAGTTTTAGAATTGTGTTATTTTAGATAGTAATGAAACCCGCAAAAGTTCTAGGTAAATAAACAAAAGGTTTTAGAATTGTGTTATTTTAGATAGTAATGAAACCTAATTTAGTAAATTTGGGAATGGTTATAGGTTTTAGAATTATGCCATTTTAAATATCAAAATCACAGTAAGCAGTTCTATAATCATATAAATGTATTTATGCCAGATGGGGAAGAAAGAAAGAAAATTTTAGACGAAGAATATATGGGAGTTATATAGGAGGTAGTTTAATTGAACGATAATAGTTTAGAATCAATACAAAAATTATTTAATGAAAAAATATTTAGAATTCCAGATTATCAAAGAGGATATTCATGGAGTGAGCAACAACTAACAGAATTCTGGGAAGATGTTTTAAATATTCCTTCAGATAGAGAACATTATACAGGAATGATTTCTCTAAAAGAAATTAAAGATGTTTCAAATGTTGAAAAATGGAACGATATACAATGGCTTGTAAATAATAGAGGTTACAAAGTATATCATATTGTCGATGGACAACAAAGATTTACTACTATAATCATTCTAATAAATGAAATTGTTAGTTTTGTTGCAAATCTTCCAGAGAATAAAGATAAGCCAGATGAACAAATAAATTTAAATGATTTTACTCTAAAAATGATTAAAGAAAACTATCTTGTTGTTTCAAAACCTAACTCTGAAGATATGTTAAAAAGCTATAAATTTGGTTATGAAGTTGATAATCCAAGTTATAAGTTCTTTAAAAATAAAATATTAGAATCAGAGATAGAGGGAGAAGTAGAAGAAACCTTTTATACATTAAATTTACAACAAGCAAAAGATTTCTTTAAAAATTCTATTCAAGAATTATATACTGCAAATAAAAACAATATAGAAGTTATAAATAGATTATTTATAAATCTAACCCAAAAATTAAGATTTAATACATACTATATTGAAGATGATTTCAATGTATATATAGCTTTTGAAACAATGAACAACAGAGGTAAAAGACTTTCAAATTTAGAATTATTAAAGAATAGACTTATATATCTTACAACTTTATTTAAAGATGATGACGAAGTAAAAAGAAAAATCAGAGAAGATATAAATGATACATGGAAAGAAATATATAGTTATTTAGGTAAAAATAAAGCTAGACCATTAAGCGATGATGAATTCCTACAAGCTCATTGGACTATATATTTTGGCTACACAAGAACTAACAAAGAAAACTATACAAACTTTTTATTAAAGAAATATTTTACTCAAAAAAGAGTTATTGATGACATTTCTATAATTGCCGAAGATATTGCTGATGAAGAGATTGAAAATGATGACTATATTATTTCAGAAGATGAAGAAGACAACGAAGAAGTAGTTGAACGAAACTCTTTGAAAGTTGAAGGAAAACTTAAACTTAAAGATATCTCAAACTATATAAACAGCTTAAGACAGCTTATTCCTTATTGGTATGATTTATATTTTCCAGAACAATCAAATCTTTCTGAAGATATTAAATTATGGTTAGGAAAATTAAATAGAATCAATTATGCATATTTTAAGCCTTTAACTTGCGTTGTATTATCTAAAGATAATATTTATGATGAAAACAAAGTTAGATATTTGCAATTAGTTGAAAGATGGATTTTCTTATTATTCAGGTTATCAGGCTATTTTGAAACATATAAAAACAGTAAATTCTACAATATGGCAAAAGATTTATATGTAGGAAATACGACAATAGAAGATGTACAAAACGAGTTGAATGATGTCGCAGTATTAAATAAAGATAAGGAAATATTTATAGATTCTCCTTTATCTAAAATCACAAGATTATTTAAAAATAATAATGGATATTATTCATGGAGTACAATTAGATACTTTTTATACGAATATGAACTACATTTAAAGGGTAAGACAGGAACAGATATAAAACTTACTCCAGAAGCTATATTCAAAAAGGATGCAAAAGACAAAATATCTATTGAACATATATATCCTCAAACTGGAGATAATGCATATTGGCTAAAGAGATTTGGTAAATATACAGATAATTCTATACATTATATAACTAATAGTATAGGAAACTTACTTCCTTTATCAATGTCAATAAATAGTTCTTTTCAAAATGATTCTTTTCCAGATAAAAAAGAAGGAACAAATAATAGAGAAAGATGTTATAAAAATGGGTGTTACAGCGAAATGGAGGTTGCAACATATCCAGATTGGAACATTGAAACTATAAAGGAAAGAGGGATAGAACTACTTAATTTCATGGCAGAAAGATATAACTTTAAATTTGCTAATGAAAATGACAGAGATAGAATGTTATTCTTATCAGATATAGAAATTGATGAAAACAAGATAGTAGAAATTCCAGCTGAAGAAAGTAAAGATATACTGGAAGAAGTTTCTGAGTTATCTAAAAATTCAGATCAAAATGTAATAGAATTATTCAAAGAATTACATAAATATATTTTAGAATTAAATAACTCAATTAGCTATTCTATAACGAAAAATTATATAAGTTATAGTTTAGGAAAATGTTTTGCAGAAATTCATTTTAAAACTAATTTTATAAAAATGTTTATTATGGCAGGAGATTATGATGATCCAGAAAACAAAGTTGAAAGATTAGGAGAAAATTATAACTGGACTAATAATAATAGACTAGATGTACATTCGTTTGAAGAAATTGATTACATTAAGAATATTATAAAACAAAGCTTTGATAAAATTATTTAATTCAATAATTGGAGGTTGAGAATAATGAATATTTTCAAAGATTCTTACAAAATTGTAAGGGAAAATAGTGATGAAATATATAAAGGATTTGGATTCAGACATTTATCTGATGCAACTCAATACTATGTTCATCCAAATAATGAATCATATAAAGGAACAACAACTCTTTGTCAGCCAATAGGCGAAGGAATTACATTGCTTTCATTAGTTTTAAAAGGATTATTAACTAATGAAGAAAATATATCCGGAGATATTTTAGTTAATAGTGATAAAAGTAAATTATATTTTAAAGTTAAGTTTCCAGAAGATTGGAAGGACAATGGAGTAATTGATAATAGAGTTGATCAAGCTATTGTACTTTTAGAAGATGATGAAATAAACTTAACCTTCTATGATGAAAATCAAAAAATTTTACCAACACAAAGTAAAAAGTACCCAGAAGATGGGGAACTTATAGATATGTTATATTGTTATTTTGTATCTTTTGCAGTTCTTCTTGCAAGAGATACAAATAGCGATGATGAATTTAATAGATTGGTCTTTAATTACATAGAAAATCCTGCTGCTGATACTTTTGTAAATATACATGAAGATTTTTATCAAGAGCATAAAATGGAGGACTATGACTTAATAACAGACGATGATTTAATAAATTATGATTTAAGAGAATTTGTTTCATATAAAGATGTTTACGGAGTTATAAGACAAAATAAAAAACAATTAGAGGAAAAACTTGAAATTGAAGTTATTAAATTTAATGATAATACATTTACAGAAGAACAAAAACAGCTTATACCTTGTTTAGGAGAAGAATTTGAACTTCCAGAACAACTAAAATCAGTATGTAATGCAGTAGTGAACGGAGATACTAAAACCGTATTATTACATGGTCCTGCAGGAACAGGAAAGACTATCTCATGCAAGTTGATCTGCAGGGACATTGGTCTTCCAATAATGGATACAGTAAATTGTAGTGAAAATTTAGACGAATTTATATTAGGTAAATTTATTCCAGAAGGAGATAAAATCATATTTAAAGAAAGTTATGTAACAAAAGCAATAAGAGAGGGAGGAGCAGTAGTATTTGAAGAAATAAACTTTGCTAAACCTGCACATTTAGCTTTCTTAAACTCATTATTAGATGATAATGGATTTGTAAGATTAGATAATGGAGAAATAGTTAGAAGAAATTCTAATTTTAGATTTTTCGCAACTATGAATTTAGGCTATTTTGGAACAAAAGAATTAAACCAAGCTTTATATAATAGATTTAATACTATTGTTGAAATTGCTTCTTTATCAGATGTTGCAATTAAGAAAATGCTTATAACAAGAGTTCCAGAATGTAAAGATTATGTTTCTAAAATTTTAGGAGTATATCATAAATTAAAAAATAAAATTGAAGCTGAAGAATTAGATATAGTCATTTCTCCAAGAAATTTAGAGAATTGGGCTAGACAAGCTAAATATGAAGGATATTTAAAAGCAGCTGAAAAGACCATTATACCTATTGCAAAATGCGATAGAACGCTTGAAAATGCAATAAAAGGATTTTTATTGTTATATAAATGGAATTAGTAAAAGGAGGTAAGTTTATTCTATGCAAAAGCAAGATAGAGATATTTTAAAAATGTTTCAAAATGAAGATAATAGAAAAATAGAAGAAGACTTTGCCTCAATGCTTTCAGAGAATTCAAATATAAGATTATTTTTCATAAATGAAAATCAAGCTTATACAGATGGAAAAAATATTGTTGTTGATCCTGCAAATGATAACTTGTTTTGCGATAAAATTGCACTAAAACAAACAGAAGATTATTTAGCTCTTCCTGCAAGTTCTTCTACTGATGGATTTATAGCTCTAAAAATGATAACTAGAGCGCAAAACATACACGAAGCATTACATATAATTTATACTAATTTTCCTCCAGATCTATTAAAAGATCCAAGAGGAAAAAATAACAAATTTAATCAAATGATTTTAAGTAGTATATCAAATGTAATAGAAGATTGCTTCATTGAAGCTGCAGGAGCTAGTGAATTTGATAATATGAATCTTTTCTTAACTTTTGGAAGAGTTTCAAGATTATTTGCAACAACACCTGCTCAAGGCACAATTCAAAGAAAATTTGAAGAGTTTACAGACACTAAAAAAGAAGAAATTTCAGATGAAGAAAAGGAAATACAGCAGAATATAACTTTAATAATGGAATTTATTGATTATTTTTCTACAATGCTTTTATATCCTATGGTTAAATTAGAAGAACCTTCAGAAGAACTAAAAGAATATGTTGATAAAACTAAAGAATTATGGCTTGAAGGAAGTATTTGTAGTAATGCAGACAAAAGGTATGAATATACAAGTAAGATTTTTGATATTATTGAACCTTTAATACCTAAAATTGATGATAAAGAAATTGACAAATACGAATATGTAAAGAAATTCATTTCTGTTCTAGTAGGAGATGAAAAAACTCACTCTGGAAAGGATATGTCTATAAATCAATTTGAATCTAAAGGAAGAAATGCAAAAATAACAAGAAGGTTATTTACTGATTTAGAAGGTAATAAAATTGATGATGATTATTTAAAACAATATATTTATGAATTAGCAAAGTTTGAAGAAGATAAAAGACAAAGTATTAAATTGGCTAGTATAACTACTTTACATTGGGAATATTCTGGTAAAGACTTAAAATCTAATGCAATGCATAAAGATGTTAAGGTTAAGATTAGATACCCTAAACCAGATTTAAAAATGAAAAAAGCTTATGATAATATTTATAACAAATATAAGCTTAATATAAATTCATATAATGCAAAATTCAGTCAATTATTAAAAGGTAAAATTGATTCAACTGAAAGTAAACATATCTTTGGAAACGGAATAGATTCAAAGAGTTTAGGAGATATAAAAAAGCGCTTCTGGTATAGAAAAATACAAGGAATAGAGATTCCAGATATTGCAATATTATTCTTAATTGATGGCTCTGGATCCATGTATGGAGAAAAAAATAAAAATGCAATAATTTCTTCTATAATCTTACACGAAGTTTTGAAAAAGCAAGGAATTGAACACGCAATAATTGAGCATAGAGCAGATTATGATTTACCAATAGTTAAGCATAATATACTTGTAGATTTCAACGCAAGAAACATTGAAAAATATAATATATTAAGTTTAGATGCAGATGGAGATAACAGAGATGGTTTATCTCTATTATGGGCTGAAAAATATTTAAGAGAAAGATCTCATGCTGAAAATAAAGTTATAATTAGTATTTCTGATGGAATGCCTTGTCATGGAGCAGATGGTTACGAATATTTTCCTCCTGTTTCAATAAAAGATACATATAATTGTGTTAGAAGAATTGAAAAGAATGGAATAAGCGTAATAGGAATTGCTCTTGAAGAAGAAAAAGGCGACACAACAATATATGATGAAATAAAAGAAATATATAGTAGAATTATTGATGTCGACGATATAAAACATTTAACAACACAATTATTAAATTTGGTTTCGAAATTATTTATATAAGATATTTATGAGTGAGATTATTATATGATAAACAAAATTTACCAAAATTGTGTGTATACACAAAAAAAGTAAATAGAATATTTTTAATTGTTCCATTAGAATTTAAAAGTATTTTTGAATAAAAATATAAAAGATACACATAATGTAGTGATAATATACGCACAACATATTATAATATACGCATAATATATCATGGAGGTGATATTATGGCTACAATTAATGTTAATGTAGATAAAAAAATAAAAGAACAAGCAAAAGAGACTCTTGATTGTCTTGGAACGAATTTTACAAATGTTATCAATATGTTATTAAGACAAATAATCTTAACTGAAAGCATTCCATTTGAAATAAAAGTACCAAAATTAAATGCAGAAACTATAAAAGCTATTGAAGATGCAGAAAAGGGAATAGGATTAAGCAAAGGATATACTAATTTAGATGAAATGTGGAAAGATTTAGAGAAATAGGATTGATAAATTTGTTAACCGTAAAATATACTAATTTATTTTAAAAAGATTATAAACTAATAAAAAAGAGAGGTCTTAATTTAAAACTATTGCAAGATGTTGTAGATATGCTTGCTAATGAGCAAACATTGCCAGAAAAGTATAAAGACCATTTGATGGGAGAATATAAAAGGATATAGGGAATGTCATATACAACCTGATTGGCTTTTGATTTATAAAATCGACAAAGGCTAATTAGTATTAATAGTAAATAGAACAGGTTCTCATTCAGATTTATTCTAAAATCTTTTAAAGTGCAATTTAAAAATCTTAAAGTGCAAATTTTGCGTTTTAAGATTTTTTTGTAATAAAACTATTTATCTAAACATCCCATTATTAGCTGAGAGCCGTCAACAAATCCATTTCTTAATATTTCTCATTAACATCCATTACATACTTCATAAACTCGTCATAAATTAAATCTAGTTGTTTTTCGACATATTTCTTATTCTGTTTAGGAATATTCTTCAAAATCTTTTCTCTAAAAGGATCATACTGAAATTCGTTTACTCTATCTTGCTCATCTACATAGCATAAATAAGTTTCCTCCATACATTGATACCAATCTTTTAATATATCGTCTTAATTTACTTTTCTAAAATCACTCATGTTTAATTCCGCTTATACATATATAATCTCATTAAAAACTATTTCTTCTGCTCTGTCTTTTATATTATTCATACTCATAACCCGAAGGTCGTAGGTTCGAGTCTTACCCCCGCAACCAAATGTATTGACGAATGTCCGTCAATTGTGAAGTGTACAATAGCTTCGTCGTTGTATACTTCTATTTTTTTTATCCATTTTTTGATAATTTCTTTACTTTCTAAGTTTTTAGATAATTTATTTATATCTTGTTCAAGTAACTTTTTTATAAAATCTGGTTTTATTTCTGGCATTTTATTTATATTTTGGCTAAAACTTAATTGTTCTTCTAAAACTTTCTTAATATCTTCTAACTTATTTAATTTAGAAATAAAAGGAGCAACAGGTGCACCATTTGCTATTGCATTTGTAATATTATCAATTTGATTTTGATTTTCTTTTAGTTGTTCTTTAATATCTGCTAATGTTTCAAAACTGTCTTTGTATATCTCTTTGTATTTTGAATTTACTTTTTTAGTTATTTCTTCTATTGTATTTGTTGTTAATAAATCATCAAAAAGAAGTTTGATAATAGCTTCTTCTAATTCTTTTTGCTTTAATGAAGGACCAGTACATTTACCAAGTCTATTTCTATTTGCACAAACATAGTATCCAGTTTCATATGTAATACCGTTTTTGGTTTTTACAGAAGTTCTACCAGTATAATTAGCTCCACATTTTCCACATACAATAAGTCCACTCAATAAATAAGTTTTTTTAGCTTTAAATTCGCCTGATTTTTTATGACCTTTTCTAATTTCCTTCACTTTATTAAAATCCTCCTTACTTATAATTGCTGGCAATGCATCTTCAATAATAATAGTATCATCTCTTTTAGTATGCCTATCATGTCGATACCCTTTATTGAATGTATAAGTACCAATATATTTTTCATTACTTAATATTTCATAAATTGAATTTTTACCAAATTCTTTTCCTCTTTTAGTAAGATAGCCTAAATTATTTAAAATGCTAGCAATATCTAATAAGCCATGTCCTCCTATGTAGAGGTCAAATATTTTTCTCACAATAACAGCTTCTTTTTCGTTAATGACATAGTGCTTGTCCTTTATATTAAAACCTAATGGAGCTGTGCCACCATTAAACTCAAAATTTTTAGCTTTTTGCTTTTGAGCTCTTCTAACATTAGAGGCTAAGTTTTGAGAATAGTATTCGTCCATTCCTGCAAGAAGAGTAGTCATAAGCTGACCTTCTGGGGTACTATCGTCTATTGGTTGGGTAATAGATATGAGTTTTGTACCATTTTTCTTTAATTTGCTTCTATAATATAAGCTATCTTGTACATTTCTTGCAAATCTATCTGTTTTCCAAACTAAAACACATTCAATATCTTTATTTTTGCAAGCATCAGAAATCATTGCTTGAAAATTATCTCTATTATCCTTAGTTCCTGATTTAGCTTCATCACAATAAAAAGAGACTACTTCAATATTGTTCTTTTGAGAATATTCCGTTATTTCCATTTTTTGTTGTTCAATAGATTTTTCATCTTGCATATCAGACGAATATCTACAATAACCATATCCTAACATAAATTCCTCCTATTTTAGCGTTTGCGTAATATTATTTTGAAGTTACATTTTCTTTTATATAATTTAATGTTTCTTTATTATATCCAAATTTGGCATTTGTACATTTATGAGTAAGAACATTCATTGCATTATCCAAAATACCTTTTTGATTTGAAGCATAAGTAAAAAAGCTAGTCTTATTATACTTATCGGTTATTACTATATTATAAGCATCTATGACATAATTTGTTTTATGCACATTTAAATATACCCCCAATATTTCATCCAATTTAAATAAATTCCTATAATCTTTTTTTGATACAATGTAATTATCCGAAATAGAGACTACTTCATCTGAGTATACGGAATTATTGTTTATTTCTAGAATGATTTTGTCTAAATCAGGATATTTTTCTAGTATATCAATTTTTGAAGGATTTAGATATAATTGAAAATATTTAATTGAACTAGATAAAAGAAAAAATGTTAATATAGTCCAAAATAAAATAAAAACTGACATTAGGAGTGTATCAAAATCAAAAGAAAAATTTCGAACATCAGCAATTACTAGAAAAATTATAAAAGGAAGAAATAGCAAGAAAAATAAAAATCTTTTTATACTATCCAATAAATATTTCTTTTTTAAATCTTGTATAATATTATTATCCATATTATTTCATCTCCATTTTTCCAATATATTTACCAATGACCTTTATTGAGGTGTCTTTGGTATAAATTTGTGTTTGAAAACTTGGGTCATCACTCATTGGCTCTAATACAACAACATCTCCATTTTGAGTAAATTTTTTCAATGTTGCATCATATCCATTAACCAATACAACGGCAATTTCGCCATTTTCTACCCAGTCTGTCTTACGAATAAGAGCATATGCACCGTTTTTTATCTCTTTATTCATACTTTCTCCATTAACACGAAGAAAATAACATTCCTCTGGATTTGCGATATTCATTAACTCCGGGTCAATAGGTATCCTTCCTTCAATGTATTCCTCTGCCCAGTTGGGCTCTCCTGCTGGAATTTGTCCATACACAGGACACATATAGAACTGAGGATGACTATTGTTAAAAGAATTTGAAAGTATTGAGTTTGGATTATTTGATGTTTTGTGAAGTAATTTCTTTTTATAATAATATGCAAATTTAGCTTTCAAACAGTTATATAATTTTTGCCTAGACCTAGTCGAAAGAAAGTTAAAACTAGATAATAACTCATTTGGATTAAATGTTTCAGGTGTAATATAATCATTATTTAAACATTCTATAAATTGCTCGAATATAGTGTGCATAATTTCTGACTCTTCTGCATTTAATTTGTAAAATAATTTATTATATTCGGTTTCTAAATTCTCTAATTCTTTATAAGATAGTAATGAGTTGGTGTCCAGTCTAGAATCAATATAGCCACAAATTTCCATCAATTTGGGATAATTAGTTATATTATGGGAAGCATTGGCCAATTTTTCCAAGATTTTGGGTTTAGGTGGTTCATCGAGTTTCATATTCATATATTGAGATAAGTAAGTCCTATTTATTCCAGACTTTTTTGAAAAATCTCTTTGACTTTCATAGGTGCTAGTTATATTTCGTAATATTTGTGCAAATTTTAATTTATCAAACATAAAAAAGACCTCCTTGAAATCGCTTAAATATAGTATAAATCAAGGGTTAAAAAAAGTCAACCAAAAAAGTTAAAAAAAATTTACCAAAACTATTGACTTATATTTTTTTTTATCGTATAATGCAAATGGTTAGAAAAAATTAACCGAGAAAAGGAGATGAAGAGAGTGGAAATAAATATAGGAGCATTAAATATCTTGCTAAGAGAAAAATTTGATGGAAATCAAGCAGAAATGGCTAGGACATTCGGATTAAGCAAATATCAATTGAACATAATCTTTAAAAACAATGGAAAAGGTGCTGGAAAAAAAGTAATGGGGGCGATAATCAAATATTGCGAAAGAAACAACTACAACTATAAAGATTATATTTTTTTAGATTAAAAGGTTAAAAAAAATTAACCAAAAAAGGAGATGAAGAGAGTGAACAAGTTACAGATATTTAAAAATGAAGAATTTGGGGAAATTAGAAGTTTAGAGATAAACAATGAACCTTATTTTGTTGGAAGTGAAATAGCAAATATATTAGGATATAAAAATACAAGGGATGCAATATCTAAGCATGTGGAAGAAGAAGATAGAATACCTGATGTCGCATTTTACGACGGTAGCCAAAATAGAAAAATGACAGTAATAAACGAAAGCGGATTATATAGCTTAATAATGTCAAGCAAGCTACCAAATGCAAAAAAATTCAAAAGATGGGTAACAAATGAAGTTTTGCCAAGTATAAGAAAAAACGGAGGATACATTGTAGGACAAGAAACTTTGAGCGATGACGAATTGATACAAAAAGCATTATTAGTAGCAACCAACAAATTACAAGAGAGGGAAAGACAATTAGCAGAACAAAAGCCAAAAGTATTATTTGCCGAAAGTGTACAAGCAAGTAAAACATCAATTTTAATTGGAGAGTTAGCAAAGATAATAAAACAAAACGGTTATGATATAGGACAAAATAGATTGTTTGAATGGCTAAGAAATAACAGTTATTTAATTAACAGAAAAGGAACAGATTACAATATGCCAACTCAAAAGTCTATGAATTTAGGTTTATTTGAAATTAAGGAAACAACAATAACTCATTCCGATGGACACATTAGTATAAGTAAAACAGTAAAAGTTACAGGAAATGGACAAGTATACTTTATAAATAAATTTCTGAAAGAGGTGGGCTGAAATGGAATTACCAGAAGCATTTGTTGACGATATGGTAACTTGGATAGCTAGAACAGTCCATTATTTAATAGAGGAAGAAGATGAGAAAATGTGAACAAAATAAAAGAATTTAGAAAAAAGAAAAAAATATCTCAAAGTGATATAGCAAATATTATGCAAATAAAACAAAATACAATTTCTCAATGGGAAAGTGAAATAAGAATACCAAATGTAAAGCAAGCTATAAGATTAGCCGAAATATTAGAAACAACAGTAGAGGAGTTATATAAATAGAAATACTAACCAGTGTGCTGACTGATTAGTAAGTTCTCTACAATTTGTTTATCTTAACTCTTGCAAGTATAGACCGTTAAATAATAAATTTACGTCATTTTTACGCGTTGACTTGCGAATTTATATTTAACAATACTACTATACCAGCACGCATAGCTTCTATGAAAGTTCTAACACTTAGGCAGTAGTAGCTCTGCCAAAAATATGTAATATTACCCCATAGTTGTTAGAATTTTAGAGTTTAAGCTATCTAGCTAAACTATGTAGTGCTACCACCACATAGAACTCTAATTTTAAGAAACAGGGTAAACTCAATATTTTTGTCAAAGGCATCAGCCCCTTCCATAAATTAAATTCACCCAATAGGGTTTATGTATAAGTAATATATCACAAAAAGAGATAAAAGTAAAGGAGATGAGAAATATGGCAACTAATATATGTTCCACTAAAAGAGCAGATTGGAAACCTGTTAAATATTTTCAGGACTATTATAGTTTAAGCAAAGCATTGGCTTATAAAATAGTAGCGATGAATGGGTTTCCAAAAAAATATGTAGCAGAAAAAACCATAAGAGTAGATATGAGTAAGACAGATGAATTTATTGAAAAAATGTTTAATTAAAGGAGTGAAAATCAAATGAAAAAGTTAAGTTATAAAACAAAGTATGAATTATTAAAGATAGCAATAGCATTACCAATTGTAGTAAGTTTTTGGACAATGTTATTTGTATATCCGTTTATGAAATAGGAGGAAAGTATGAAAGAAAAAGAACTCTTAAAGACATTAAAAGAGAACCAAGAAAAAGAAGAAAAGTTTTTTATAGAGCAATGCGAAATAAATTCTAAAAATCCTCAATTCAATCTGGACAGTATAGAAAGTCTAATAACAGGAATGTTTACAAGACTTACAGGAAAAGACTTAGAAGGGAAAAGATATATAGATTATATGGAATTTGATGTAATTTGCAAAAACATTGAAAATTTAGAAAGACTTTATTCAATTAGAAGTCAAGAAAGTTCTAATTAAGGCAATAATTGAAACAATTAAAGCAATAAAAGAAACAATAAGAGATAATGTTTCAATAATGTGCTTTGAAATCCAATTGGAACGATTAACAGAAATATAGGTTTTACCTTTGTTAGTAGCTTGATACAAATTATTACTAATACGCCTTAAATATTCATTAGAGTATAAATAAGATATTACTTCTGAAATATCCTTGGTAAGTAATTTCGGAAATATTCTAGAAACATAACTAACAGAATACATTTCGGTTGGATGGGAAGTAAAGAATTTTAAAATTTTAATAGTATTTTTATCCATGTTAATAACCTCACTTTCGAGGATATTATATAAAATTTAATTTAAAAAGTAAAGGAG
>OLGM01000074.1_pt1 | contig 72157 bp, 61 predicted proteins | sample 1606001 | NCBI WGS metagenome assembly OLGM01 (sample SAMN03283294) | human gut metagenome | biome: human-associated habitat; material: feces | host: Homo sapiens | place: Peru | collected 2012
TCTATCAAAAATCGCATGTGAATTATAGTGAATTACTCCAACTCGCAAAGGGCTGAAGTAATCTTGTATCTAACCGCATTATTATTTGGCGCTTACGATTTTTCTCCCGCTACAAATAGGAATCCGCGGGATAGTTTCATATACAACTTTTTGGGGAATTTTAGAATTTTCACATTTTTTCAAAAAGAAAAACGGCAAGGTCCAACAAAGTAAACCTTACCGTCGAAATTAATTCTCTGTAATTTTTGTTATCTTTCTCTCTTTATAGCCTCCAGCTCCTGTTTTACGACAGTCCGCCGCTTCACGCCCTTCACAGTCAGACGCCAAACCCAGAAAAACGGTAGCAGGACAGGGTATTTATATACAGTGGGTGCATACGCTTCGCACCATTCTCTGCCGGGGAAGATACGCGAGAGAAGATACTTCCACTTTGTACGCGCAGTAAAGGCTCCACTATCCGGCTGCAATTTCTGCATCTTATGAAGGGTTCGATTTTCAATCGTTCCATAGGTAGATGCCCCCAGATAGTATGCAAGCATCTGCTGTTCAGCTTCACTCAAATTGGCTTCCGTGGGCAGTTCAGCGATTCCAAACAGTTTTTGAGCCAGTTCTCTGCTTTCGCGCTCATAGGAAAAGATGCCCAGCCCTTGCAGCTCCGAATCCACATACTCCCAGTTCAGGGTTCCGCCAAATTTTTGGTTCATGATGTAAATATCTGCCAGAGTGCGGATGCCCGTGCCGCTATTGCTGTAATGCTTATAGGCGTGCGCGATGACAAACACATAGAAATCTTCCGGTGTGAAATGGAACCGATACGGAACTTCTGCATCCGGGAGCAATCGCTGTTTTACGTCAGCATACTTTTCATTGAATGTATCGTATATCTTATGATAAAGCTCAACGTGCATTTCAAAGTTATAGATTGGTGGTTTTTCATACTCATCGTGGTTACTTTTGTTATATCCTTTTACAGTGTATCCCCGGCCCTGAAAAATCGCTTTTACCTCTTTCCGTTTAGACGCATCAAACAGAATATCGTTATCCGCCATTTCGCGCATTCCGAATTTAGGATACCAGTCTTTCAGAATGCTGCCTTTCAGCGGCATATACCAGATACCATGCTCTGCAAATTCTTTTTCCAGCTGGTGCCGTTCGGCATCCAGCAGCATATTTTTGCGGACAGCCTTGTTTTTGCTGTCCAGCCATTTCAGCCGAGCGGTTTCAGCGGCGTGCTGAAACTCATCCGTCTGTTCCAGTGCCATGCACGCCATTGCAGAAACGGAATGCGCTTTCGCCAGCCGAAGCAGTGCCTCCAAGTCAATATTTGCAAGCAGTGCTCCTTCCGGCTTTGTGCCTTGCAGCGAACATGCCATAAGATAAATCAGGCTTTCTGATGTTTTCTCCATATGATGCCCCTTTAATACTCATTCCAATGGCGGTAGATCGCATGGATTTTTTCTTCGAGTTCCTGAATGCGTTTTTCCTGCTCCGCTTCATATTTTTCATAGGCTTCCTGCTGCTCTTGCTGAGGGGCATTCTGGTCTGCCACTGCTTGAAAAGCACTGTTCAGGTCAACATAGCACAGCTCATTGGCCGCTTTCCGGTCATCTGTCAGCGTCATAAATCTTTCAATATCTGCAATTTTGAGCGTTCCGCTTTGAATCGTTGAAAAATCAAACAATGCAAGCATCATGGTATGTGCTGTAACAACTTGAGAAATATAGTCTGCGTAGTAGACGGGCTGCCTGAAAAAGCCATAGCAAATGTATGGTTTTCCATTTTCCTGCATACCAGCCTGCAAAGAATTATCATACAAGATCAATTCTGTATAGCCATGTTCATTCAGAAGATTCCTGTTCTCTTCTGTGTTCACATTATTCCGAAGCAGAAACGCAGAACTTTTGGTGTCGTCCATCTGCGCCAACAGGTCTTTCATCTCGTCCGCCGTCTGCAAAATGGATTCGTCAAATTGCAGACCCGCCAATACGACTTCATAGCCTTTTGCAGCGGCTTTTTTCAGGACTTGGGTCAGCTGTTCTTTTTCCTGCGAACAGTCCAGAAGGATCACCGGGGTGATGGAGTGCGCAGAAGCCAGTTTGTCGATCTCGGTAAAATCGTCCGCCGAAGCAGGAACAAAACCAAAGAGGATGCCGGAAGCATCTTCCTTAGTGTTGATGGCACGTTGCTTTTGTGCAAGCTTCGAACGAATATCGTTGATCTCTTGCTCATATGGCATTGCTTCCTCTTGAAGCTGCTGCATATGCGCTGCCTGACGCTGTTCCTGACGGTGATTTACAAAGAGCAGTCCGAACAGCACGACAGCAAGAAGAAGAAGAACTACGATCGATAATGCTTTTCTTTTCATTTACACGTTTTCCTTTCCCTCACACAAATACCATCTTTTGAAAAGGCCAGCTCCTTATCAAAGAAATCTGCCTGATTCATCCGGTGCGTGACCAGAATCACCGTTTTGTCCGTCATCTTTCGCAAATTATTCAGCAGCCGAAGAGCTGTTGCTTCGTCCAATGCGCTGGTTGCCTCGTCCAACAGCAGAATGGGATGATTGGAATACACCGCCCGGGCAATGGCGATGCGCTGCATCTGCCCTTCGGACAGACCTGCGCCGTGCTCACCCAGCACGGTATCCAGTCCGTTTTCCAGCCTGTGTACAAAATCGTCTGCGCAGGCAATTTCAAGGGCCTGCCAGAGTGCGGTTTCGTTCTGTGCCCGGGCTTCGTCCCCAAAGGCAAGGATGCTGCGGATGGAGCCGGACAAAAGCTGATTGCCCTGCGGAACATAGGCAAACAGACTTTTCCATGCTGAGGTCAGCGGTTGGTTCCCGCTTTTCGTGGAAAGGAACCGCTCGCCCGAATCCAGCGGATACAGGCACATGAGCAGCTTGAGTATGGTGCTTTTGCCGCAGCCGGACGGCCCGGTAAACACTACATACTCGCCCTTACGGATGGTCAGGCTGACATCCCGCAAAACCACCGGCATGGCAGGCGGTTCGCCCTCGGTCTGTACCGGGGGCTGATAGGTAAAGCAGGCGTGTTCCAGCTGGAGCGCCTGCAATTCGGTCTGGTAAAACTGCAGAACCTGTGCTTCAGGTACCGTTTCGGTGCTGGCCGGTGCAAAGGCTTCCGCTTCCATCAGACGTTCGGCGCTGGCCAGCATGGAATAGTAGCGCGGCAGATACCCGGTCAAGTTGGCAAACGGGCTTTGCACCTGCCCCACCAGCTGCATAATGGCCATCAGGTTGCCGTAGCTCATGGTGCCGGTCAGGATGCCATAGCCGCAGAACCCGATACCCAGCAGATACGCACCGTCCATGGCACCGGCAAAGCCGATGTTGCACAGGATGGAAAAATTGCTGCGCTTCATCCGGGCGGCTTTGTGGGCATCCATCAGGTCGTCTGCCTGCTGCGCCATCTGCTCTTCCTTGGCAAAGGTGCGGACGATGACAAGGCTTTCCAGCCGCTCCTGCAAGAACACCCGGAGCGCGCCGTCTGTTTCTTGAATCTTCTTGTGCAGTCGTTTCAATATCTTGCGGAACGCATAGGTCAGCAGCAGCATGGCTGCGCCGCCGGGGAGAAGGATGTACAAAAAGCGGGGTTCCAGCCACAAAATCGCCGCCAGCGCGCCCAGCAAGCGCACCAGCATTCCGATCAGCCCGGGCACGATCTGGGTCACGCCGCCCGCCACCACGGTGGTATCCGAGGTCAGGCGGTTCATCCACTCGCCGGAATGCACCGCCGCGACCGACGCATAATCGCCGGTAAGCAGGGCGGAGAAGAGCCGGTGCTTGAAGCGGTTTTCTACCGCAGAACTGGTGTATTCACTCAAAAATCGACCTGCTGCGCTCAGTATGATCTGTCCCAGCAGGATGCCCACCAGCGCAGCCAACGCAGCCCAGAAGCTGCCCAATGCCCCGTCCACAGCCATATTGATAATGCGCCGCAACACGAACGCAAAAGCGATGCTGGAAACACTCAGCACCGCCTGTATTGCGACCAGAACGCCTACCAGAAGCTTGGTTTTTTCCGCTACGATGCTGAGCCATTGTAAGGTATTTTTTTGTTTCATTGGCACAGCTTCCTTTTTATTCTTCCGGGCAGGTCACGGCACCACAGCACCGCTGCGCGCAGGTAGAACAAATCGCACCACAGGTGCACATACAGCCGGTAGCGCTGATCCGTGACCGGGAGCTTTTGCCCATCCCGGATTACTGCGGTCAGCACGCCGATGATATGCCGGTCGGTAATGCCTATCTCCCGCCGCCAGCGGTTGTCTCCGCAGAGGACGTAATCATTTTTACGCACTTTCAAAATACGGTGGAGCACATATTGTCCGCTGTCTCGGCGGTAGAGCGGCACATCGTATTTGTTCAGCCGTCCTTGCGGTTTGCGGGCGATAAGCAGCAGGTCTTTGCCCTGCCGGATCAGCGGCAGCATACTGTCGCCTACATTGCGGTAAAGCAAAAAGCCATTGTGCACGATCTCCTCCTCAAAGGTCGATTTATGCATCCAGCGCACCAATTTTTTTCAGGTTGGCCAGCACCATGTCCACATCCTCAGCCATCACAGCGCGGGGGGCATCGTATTTTTTCTCCATGGCATCCAGAATGGCCTCTTTTGTGGTCTCCGTTTTGAGCTGGTCGATGATAAAGGCGGCGGTGGCATTGCTGCGCACCATACCGGCAAAGCCGCCGTCCGCTTCCACCATCACCTGCTCGCCATCCATTTCCTGCGTCACAAAGGTATCTTTCAGTTTCATATTCAAACATCCTTTCTTAGAACGGTGTTTTTTCAAGAGAAGGCAGACCGCCAATGCGACCTGCCTTCTTCTGACATGTCATCAGTCGCCCCAAATACATTTATCGCTGGGATCTGGGACAACAGTATCATAGTCTGTACTGGTGCAGATCTTGATGCTAGATGTCGTGATGACATCCTCGGCTTCAAACTCGATGACTTCCATCTGAGCCTTTGTGTACTTTTCCATGTTTACACATCTCCTTTCGCAGAAAATCTCTATGTGAAACAGCTGCCATGCTGCGTCACGCAAAGGGCCAGCAGTCCGAGTGAGGTTCTTCCTCACTGATCTGCTCTTTTTTTAGCCATGCCTCGTAAGTGTTGCGCATAGCGGATAATGTATCTTCCCGAACCTTAATCTGCATTTGCTCGTAGCACTTTTGCTGCTCAATACATTTTTTCAACCGGATGCATTCTGGATAGAAAAAACATTTCCTGCATGCATCTAAAATCGGCCACGGTTCCCGAAAACTTTGCCGCACAGTTTCATCCAGCTTTTCGCTGTCTATATGCCCGATAAAGTTGTTCTCGCTATATTGCTCACACAAGCCCAATTCACCGTTTGGCAAGATGGTAAGTGCACCACCATGGTCTGCAATACAACGCCGGAGCGGAAGGTCTTTTCGTAAACCCAATTTCTTTACATATCCAAGGGTCACCAGCTTGTGATATAACGCCTGTTGCTTCTGATAGAGCTCATTTCGGCTATCCGCTGGAATACTCTCTTTGCAACCCAGAAACTCATATAACACATGGCTGTAAACCGTCAGCTTTTTGTTTTCACCAAACCGTTCGTGCAGTTCATCCGCCAGCTCCATCAGATTATCGGCATTGCGCTCGTCCATGTTCAGCCGGATAAGAACCGCAACCCCTGCATCCAGCAAACGCTGGATATTTGCCAGTACCACCTGATAGGGGCTTTGGCCATCCTTATAAATAAATGCCTTGCTGCGGTTATAAATCTCTTCCGTGCCGTCCAGCGTGATCTGCACACTCTTCAACTTCCAATGGGAAACCGCTTGTTCTACGGTAGCGCCGTCAAACAGATACCCATTAGAGATCATCATGGATTCGTACACAATGCCCTTTTCCGTAAGGTCGGTGCAGATGATGTCAATGACCTGCTTATTAAAAAGCGGCTCACCGCCAAACCAGTGCAGATGGACCTTTTCGCCGCCGCAATGCGCTGCAATATAAGCCGCCGCCTTATGGGCGGTTTCGTTGCTCATAGGAACCCGGGAACGCCCCATCTCATAGCAGTAAAAGCACCGGGCGTTGCAGTCTGTGGTGGTAAAGATGGTATAAGTAGTTGTATGCTCCGGTTCCTTCTGCATCGTGCGGCGGATAAACCGTACCTGGTCGGCGTATTTCTGGTCGTTCATCTCCTGCGGCACCCGGAACCAGCCGTCACGCAGTTCGGGCAGGGTGTCCGGTGCGGCGTATTCTTCCAGCGTAAGCAGCAACAACGCCCGCGTCAGGGTGTGGAACACCAGCACACCGTCCTCCACCGGCTCCGCCAGAACATAATGCATCCAGCGCAAGCCATGTTCTGCTCGCCGGACCTTGCCCAATATTTTGATTGTATTGCCGGACGGCGGCAGAATGTTTTTCATATGCGTTCCCCCTATTCTTGGTTCATTCCGTGGTAGGCCACCTGTGCGGCCTCCGGTTCCATGTTGCAGCCCAGCCGGTCCACCAGCGGCAGCATTTTTGCCAGCGCCGCCGGGTCTGCCGGACGGTAGACCTGCTGGCAGAGCATGGGCAGCGCTTCCTTTTTTGAAATGCGCCCGATGTGGTTGGTTTCGCTCCGGGTCAGGATGCACACTGCCCGCATTGGGCAGGCTATGTTGGTACTCAAGTGCTCCTTGCCGTCCCACGGCGTGCCGTAAACAGTCACGCCCGTCTTTGTGACATGGAGCAGGGGCTTGTCCCCGTTGACCATCACGGCCCGTTCGCCAAACTGCTGCATCCACAGCCGGGTGTGGGTGGTTTTGCCGGTGCCGCTTTTGGCGGTAAACAGATATGCCAGCCCATCCACCGCCACCACGGCACCGTGCATCAGCAGGATATCGTCCTGCACCAGCAGCTGCGCCAGTTTGCGGTAGACGGCCAGTGTTTCCAGATATGGGTCTGCATATTTGTGGGGCACTGCGCCTTCCAGTGCGTCTGCCTGCGCAGAGCGCTGCCGCTCGTAGGCAATGTCGGCGGGTGTGGTAGTGATACAGTATTCGGCATCATCTTCTACCCGGTAGGCTGCACACAGCGTATGTACCTGTGAATAGAGTGACTCGATTTTAATGGCGTGGCCTGCTAGCCGATACGTACTCTTCATAATGTTTCCTCTGAAAAATCAGGAACTTCGGATAACATCACTATGATATACAAGATGCGGCCAAAAGTCAATGTTTTGCCCATTTTTTTACCTTTTGGAAATGATGTTGTATCATAAAAGTTGACACCACATTCTCAAGGATTTTGATATAATCATAATCAATACGAGAACAGGAGAAAACATTATGGCACGAAATCAAAGAACCTATGACAACGAATACAAAGCACAGGCAGTTAAGCTTGCTCAGGAAATAGGCGGAGCCAAAGCAGCTAAAGAACTGGGCATACCAGATGGCACGATTTACTGCTGGGTAAAAGCATTTAAAGAAGGACGCCTTAGTGCTTCAGAAGCATCCCATACTCCTAAAAATGCTTTATCACTTAATGATGAGCTTATCGAGCTCAGAAAACGTGTGAAAGAGCAGGATAAGGAAATCCGCCGTTTAAAGGAAGAAAATGAATTTCTTGAGGAAGCAAGTGCTTTTTTCGCAGCCAGCCGTCGGAAGTCAGCAAAAAACAGAGATTAATGTTTATTGCAATCAAAACGGATGACGGCAAGATCAAGGGTAAAATTTCTTTTTATTGCAGAGCATTTCATGTTTCCAGACAGGCATTCAATAAATATCTAAAAACAAAAGCGACTCCTTGGAAATATCAGCCACTGGCAGATGCGATGGTTGCTATTTGCCGTGAAGATGAATGCAATGATACATATGGAAGGACCCTGTGTGTTAGGATAGTTGTCAGTGAAAGATAATTACTTTTGTGGTAGTATGTAGCTATCACAGGAAGGGAGCTTTCGCTATGAACTATAGTCCAGAATTAAAGGATGCACTCCTCAGGAGGATGCTTCCACCAAACAATGAATCTATTACCAAGATATCCAGAGAAGAAGGAATCTCTGAACAGACACTTCGTAACTGGCGGGATAAAGCCAGAAAGGAAGGCTATGCTGCTCCTGGTACGGATGCTGTTCCGGATGACTGGAGTACACAGGATAAATTTTTAGTTGTTGTTGAAACAGCAAGTATGAATGAAACGGAACTTGCCGAGTATGCCCGTAAAAAAGGTCTTTATATCGAGCAGATCAAAGCCTGGAAAGATGCCTGCATGAATGCCAATGGTGGCATCGCTAAAGAAGCTTCCCGGCTTAACCGCGAACTCAAGGATTCTGAGAAAGAACGCAGAAAACTTGAAAAAGAATTACAGCGCAAGGAAAAGGCTCTTGCAGAAGCAGCTTCCTTACTTGTACTGTCAAAAAAGCAAATGCGATCTGGGGGGATTCAGAGGACGAATGATCAGCACCTCAGATCGCGAAAATGCTGTACTGCTGATCAATGAAGTCATTAAATCAGGAGCGTCTTGTAAAAAGGCATGTGAACGCCTCGGAATCACAAAACGGACTTTCTACCGTTGGAAAAAGCGAAAAGCGGATACTGATTCCTATGAAGATAGACGTCCCCACGCAGATCATTCAAATCCTGCTAATAAGATACCCGCAGAGATACGCCGTGAGATCATAAACATCTGTAACAGACCAGAATATGCCAGCATGGCCCCCTGTGAAATCGTTCCGGCATTAGCAGATGAAGGTATCTATATCGCATCTGAATCAACTTTCTATCGTGTATTACGGGAAGAAAAAATGCTGAATCACCGTGGCCGTAGTGAAGCACCTAAGCATAACCGTCCATCTACATACAGTGCAACAGCTCCAAACCAGGTATACATGTGGGATATCACATATCTGAATGGTCCACATAAGGGTATGTTTTACTATCTGTACCTCTTCTCAGATCTTTACGATCGGAGTATCGTTGGCTGGGAAGTCTACGAAGAAGAAAGTGCCGACTATGCCAGCAGTTTGATCAAAAGGATCTGTTTAAAACAAGGTCGGCTTACTACAGAGCCATTAGTCTTACACTCTGATAATGGCTCCCCGATGAAAGGCGCAACAATGTTGGCGACCCTTTATCAGCTTGGTATAACTCCCTCAAACAGCAGACCGCGTGTAAGCAATGACAACCCCTATGCCGAAAGTCTTTTCAAAACGTTGAAATACCGTCCTAATTATCAGCCCAAAGGATTTGAAACATTGGAAAAGGCTCGGGAATGGGTCAGCCTGTTTGTAAAGTGGTACAACCACGATCATCATCACAGTGGTCTAAACTTTCTTACTCCTTATCAGCGCCGCAACGGATTGTCCGACAAGATACTGTCTAAACGTAAAGAGGTTTACGAAGCTGCTAAAGCAGAGCATCCGGAACGCTGGAATGGACGTGCAACCCGTGACTGGAGTCTTCCGGATACTGTATATCTGAACCCGGATAAGGTACACGAACAATCCGAAGAAGCTGATGATCAGATGGCTGTTTCATAAAAATCCATTCATTCAAAATGATGGTGATCAGGCAGGATTCTGTGCCTGACGTGATTACCAATAAATGTGGATAATTTATTGATACTCACGTCAGGTACAGAACAATATTTGATAACCTGCAAGAACAAAAAATATATATTTTTACTGACAACTACCTTGACAATCAGCGTTTATGGGGTCTGACCCCGGAGTATCTTCCATCCATTCATACCTGTGAAAACCACTTTTTATATACAGAAACAGTCGTTGCATAAGGCGTTTGATTTGTTGCATAAAATTCTTTCTGCTGTGGATCATTTACCAATTTATAAATCTCTTGTTTATACATCTTTTCAAATCTCTCCGGATCGATTTTTCCATCGTTATATTTTCCACATGCATCTTCATATGCATTACGATACATTTCTTCCGCCGAGAAATATGCCTGCTGTATAATCTTATTATTGGGATCTTTTTGAACTTCCAGCGTATAGTGCAGAACTTCTTTTGTTGCATCAGAAATGCTATTACGAACCTGTGTCTCTATTGCACCTTGAGCAGTTAACATTTGAATTTTTGTCATCTTATTATACTTTCCTTGAAGGATGATATAAAAAAGCACATTAATTGCCGATACAATGAGTGCCACAACAGATATTATAATTCCCATGCTATCACTTTCCTCCATTCGCTTGTGCAATCATTTTTCTCACCTGACTCATTAATGTAAGGGTTTCATGATTGTCGAATGTTTCACTAAGAAATCCATAGTCTCCAATTTCATCCTCAATAAGATTTAAGAGACTTTCGATTTCAGCATCTGTAATTTTTCTATCATTAACCTGTAAATGCAAAATTTCATTGCAAACCTTAGTTACTGTTCTTTGTGTTGGTAATTTTTTTAATTCTTCTGCACACGAATGTGCATATTCCTTCATTGTCATTAGTTAATCCTCCCTACACATCGATTCTGAGTTTTTATATTCAATCTACATACTTCATGATTTTCTCGTATGCGATTCTCTTTTTCCGCTGGATACCGGTTTCTCCCAAGAAATCGGGCATCCAGTCATCTGGTGTAATTTCTAAAAGTTCACCGTTCAATCGAAATTGCTTATGAAATGCATCGATTTTCCCTACATATACTGGCAGATCATAATGCAACATCCCGGTTCGGTTGCTATACTGGTCTCCTGTAATATCAACAATACTCCCATTCTCTAATGTGAGCCACACATGACTTTCCGATTTTATTTCTCCAGATGTGTACCAACTTCTTACATTTGCATATTCCAGGAAGTATCTCCCCAGCAAATTGCAGACTATTCCACAGTTGCCTCTTGGAAACAGTTCAATAAGCCCGTCTCTAAAGAACTCACCGTTCGCATTTGCTCTCAATATGGCACTTCTAAACTTTTCAGCTAATTGAAAAATCTCATTATCAGTCATTGTCTTGGATTCCTTAATTTCTCTTCACATCTCAGCCAGTTATAAGACCGTTGCCTGCTGCTCACCACGGAGAGGTGTGTGAAGATTTGAGCAGCTTACTGTGGGAAAATTCCCATAGTTGTTATTATTCCAGTTCTCGATCTTATCTTCTACTATTTACCAGAAAACTTTTTTACTTGATAGACCACATAATACAATAGACCTCCAATGCCACCTCCTACTGTATTGTAGAAAAGGTCTGATAGCTGCCATGTTCCCAATCTCAGGAACAATTGCAGCATCTCGATAGTGAACGAAAAGATAAAAGCAATCTCAAGTCCTTTCCAGATCATCCTCCACAGACTTACTTTTTTTATATTCTCTCCAAATGTCCAAAATAGCAGGAAAGAAAACGGAAGCATCAGGAGTAGATTTTCAAAGCATTCTGTCGTAAGTTTCTGCTCCCCATTTATCTCTTCCCAAATCCACCAGCCTCCCATAACGTCTGACAGCGGATTAGCCCACATATTTCGATTCAAAAGTGTTCTAAAAAGAATCATCACTGTAAAGAAGAAGAGTAGAAAGAGTTTACGAAAGAATACTGATGTCTTAAAGTTTTCTATCCATGCCCTAAATGCCGCCTTTATACCCTTGCCTGAATTGATTGGATGATACGCATAGAGATAGAGAAAACACAACAAGATTGCGGACAGAACTGCATACCAAAAAGGCTGATATAGTGCAGTTAGAACACTTGTTATTATTGATTTTATTATTTGCACAATTATCAGACCTCCTTTTCAATAATCTCTACATTCTTTTTTCTAGTTTTCCAACAAGTAAACTTAAAACCATCCCAATAATTGCAACGCAGACATACCCGCAAACCCCTTCAAAACTATCAATTCGATTTCCAAGAATCACCTTTGCAACCGAAATGATATAAATATTAAAAAGATAGCTTTCCAGTGAAACAGCCCCCACTTCAGCTAACATTCTTTTTATAGATTTTATGCTGTGATCTAAAACAATTGCCAGAATAGCACAAAGGCTTATCCCAATACAGGCGAAGGAAATAACATACATAGCCTGTGTGCGAAGAATTCCAAAAAAATAAACAGGTGCAATCAAAATCAGACTCGCTGTTCCACGTATTACCCATACACTGTCAGCTTTAATAAATTTTGCTATAAAATCCCCTATCAAGAACGCCAATGTAGCCGCTGCAACACTTTGAAAACGAATCGGAATCCCTATCAAAGCGATCACTATAATTTCCACTATAGCCAATACTGCTGACAGCCAGTTTCTATTATGTGCGATACGTCCATACAAAGGATATACTGCATATACAGGTATAAGCCATGCAACATACCATGCACCACGCCCTTTTATCCAATACGAAATACACGTAACATCCTGAAGGAAAAGCAACACATCCTTCTGTTCATATATATCTAAAAACAAGCAAAAGGGAATTGCTATAAGTAGATACGGAATTATTACTCGCTTAATTCTCTTCTTGTAGAAATTCAAAATATCATCATTATTATCAAGTGAATGCCATAGCCCAATTCCAGATAAAAAAGCAAACATTGTTACGCCAATGCCACCATAGCCAATCACGCTGATCAATGAATCTGGAAATACAGAATGAACAAAATCCTGACTATGCCCAAAGACTATCATCAATGCTGCAAATCCAAAAATCTCTTTTCTATGTATATTGAGGAGTTGCCCCCCGACTCATTTTTTTCTTCATACAACTCTCCTGATTAAGTTAAATATTCAATCTCAATGCATAGAATATTCATAAATATTTACTCATAGCTTAACCTTAGTTTCTCACATTCTTCTACCCTTCTAAGGTACTCACCTTTATACCAGGCTTCTTCATCGCGCTTTTTCAATGCCGGTATTCCAACTACAAGTGAATTACTTCCAACAGAATGATTAAGTACCGCATTTGCACCAACCGTAACGTTATCTCCCACAGATACATCACCTAATATTCTGGCTCCTGTAGAACAGTATAATCCATTTCCAATCTGTTTATTCCCTGCTGTGATACAAATGCAAGTGTGAAGAACTGCATAATTGCCAATTTGATTACCACTTCCAACAACAATAGTCCCAAAATGTGGAATAACCAATCCATATCCGAAAACATTCTTAGCTATTGAAAAACCAAGTTTAATCTCCAGCTTTGACAATTTATACTCGTAAAAATATTTCAGTGCCCCCCCGACAATTTTTGTAATATTCAGCTTTACGGAGACATTTTAGATACTCCATAATATAATCTGGCACGATTATGTCCTTCAATCTGACTTTTAAGCTTTTCTTAAAAGTACCCCGATTCATCATCAAATCAGTTTTTAAATAAAAGTCCAGTTCTTTCTTTGTTTCAATCATTTTATCTCCCAAACATTATCTCATATGAGAATTAACTCTTCTTTTTTAGTATCATCTTCAGTACAGGCTTCGGTATCAGCCACAGATGGTCTTGCTTAAACCAGTCCATCTTCATTTTCTTTGAAATACGAAATGGTTGACAATACTGGATCAATGCATCAATGCCCTTTTTATCATAAAGATTCCAAAATTCATCCGTTTTTGCATTTGCAGACCAAGGCTTAATCAGACTCCTATTTCCTCTAATCGCTTCGTCCAATCCCTTTTCCACTACTACAAAATCGTTTCTGAGCAATTCAAATAACCGAACACCCTTCTGGGAATTAATAATACAACATGAAATTCCCTTTTCATCATTGCGTGTTTTAAAATCAAATGACCTGTATGCCCAAAAATCAGAAATTGTTATATCCCCTTCTCTTTTTAAACAGGCATATTTACAATGTTCACAAGACGGTCTCAGTATAATGTCTTTCCCAAATGCAATTAAATATGGATCTTGCGTTTTTGATCTTATGTATTTTTGACCATTATTAAAAATAACCTCTAAACTATACTCCTTCCATGATGGCCTCTTAACTCTAAACGAAATACTTTTGACACCAGAATTTTCATATTCCGTATTCAAAGATTGAATGTATTCTTTCCAAATCATCGGTGACGGTACACCATGGCATACCAAATCCATACAAAGCAAATTATCATATTCTCTGCCTAAATATGATTTTATGGCTGCAACCTGACATCCTGTACCAACAAACAGCACTAAGCGTTTATTGTCCAGCAAATGTTTCACTCGACTATAAACTGAGTTCAAATTGCTTTGCACATATTTCGAACCCCTAAATTTATACAATTCTGATTCACTTTCACAGATATCAAAAAATACCCCTGAAAAATCATCTGAAAATCTCGTTGCACAAACTGCCCCACCATTTGATAATATATACTTTGCCGCCACCATAAAAAATCCACCTGAACTGGATTTAATACGTGTTTCATTATCTTTACTCCACACGGCATAGACTTTCTTCTTCATTTCTTCAGCTACATTATCGTGCTTCACGGGACATTGTTTTATACAGCGATTACAGTGAATACAGATATTATCATCTACAGCAGGATATAAAAAGCCACGTATGGACGAAGTCATCTTAATCGCTTTTTGGGGACATATATTGGCACACACTCCGCATCCAGTACATAGTTCGTGCTCTGTGATCAACATGTACTCACCGCCTTTCGCAGTGAATGCTGATCAGTCACTGATACTGGAAATAGGCATAAAAGGTTATTTACCCCCCCCCCACAATTTCTTGCGAACACTAAGCAATGGCTTTGGAATAAGATACATATGGTTCAAAACAAACCATGTCATATACATTTTTTTAGGAAAACGATATGGCACACAATACTTCTTTAAAGCACTTGACATACCCTCACCATGCAAATATTCATTCCAGAAAGCATCCGACACATCATTCTTTTTCCAGGGCATCTGCAAACTCCGGTTTCCAGAAATCGCTTCCTTCATAGTTCTCCTTGTACTCAAAATTGAATCTTGAATATCATTGAAAATCTGCTTTCCTTTTTCTGTATTAACCAAAACCAGAGAAATTCCCTTTTCAGTATTTCTCATCTTGAAATTATAAGAATGGTATCCCCAGAAATCTGCTAAAGTAATATCACCAGTACGCGAAGTACTTGTATACTCACAGGAATGGCAATTCTCTCTCATGGAAATCTCTTTAAGAAAAGCAATCAAGTATGGATCATCAAACTTACTGTTTCTGATCGTTGTATTATTATCAAAGTCCACTTTCAAACTGAACCTGGTCCAATTCGGTTTTTTATACCGGAACGATACACTTGATGCCTTTGCCTGTTGACTGGCTTCCAATTTCTCTAAGTACTCCCTCCACAGTTTCGGAGAAGGTGCTCCATGACAGATAATATCTATAGTAACCAAATTGCTATACTCCTTATGAAGATATTTCTTCAGTCCATCAACCTGACAAGGAACTCCTACAAATAAAACCTTAATTCCATCTGACAGAACCTTTTTGATTTGTCTATAGATCAACCCTGGATTACTCTGTACATATTTTGAACCTTGAAACAAATTTAATTCTTCAATCGTTTCGCAACAATCAAAAATAACTTCTTTTTGATTTCCGTTCAATCTTGCTGCAAACACAACTCCGCCCTGATCCAAAATATACTTAGCAACCTCTGAGAACAATCCACCCGAACTACTATTTTTCCTTATTTGCTTATCTTTTGAAAAAGCAGCAAAAACTTCTGGTGTATTAGTATTTAAAGCCATCCCCGTATTTCTCGGGCAAACCTTTAGGCAAGCACCACAGTTAACACAGGAATCACCTATTACCGGATAAGCAAACCCTTTTTCATCCTCTTGAAAAGTTATTGAATCTTTAGGACATATACACATACATGCTCTACACGCCGTACATCGTTCTTTTTCACATATTTCCATACCATCACCCCATGTCTTCTACAAGGTTACGAAGTTTTTCATAAAATTCTTTTTCAAAAATCGGCGGATTACACGCATATTCATGTTCTTTTAGAATATTCTCTGCTTTCGTCTTTGCATCTTCAAGACTTTCCGCAAAAGAAACCTGATCGTCATATCTGCCTTTGAACCAATCAACACCAGTTTTCACTTTATGATCTTTTGTCTTAATAACAATAACAGGCGTATTTGATATTAAAGAAAAAATCGTTCCGTGATAACGGTCAGTTATAATCACTTTATAGTGTGCAAATTTCTCAAAATATCCTTCTATGTAGTTCTTTAAATCTGCCCTGATAACTTCGGGCTCTACCCTTATGGTTGTGTCTAGTTTATCACACTTAATGGTTTCTCTGAAATATTCAATTAACTTATTAATTTCCGTGTCCGAGTAATATTTCTCAGCATCATTTCTTATACAGAATAAAATTCCATCACGTTCAAAAGAGTATTCATACTGACCAATTAACGTTGTGACAATGTCTGGATATGCTTCAATGTGAAGATGTGGAAACATATCCTTTGCATATTCATAAGAAATCTGATCTCTTGCCAAAAAGAGCAGTCGACGGTGTGCATCATATACTTGACTAGCCTGTTCTTTTCTGTTTTTGTTCTGAAAAAAAACGGTCTGAGGTAATAATATCAATTTATTATCAGGAAAATCTTGAATAACAGCTTGATGCATCAAGTCTTCTCTTCCTCCAAGATCCTGTGTACAATATCCACTCTGAAAAAAAATCAAATCCTCTTGTTTGATGGCAGATTTCAGATAGTCACGTAGTCCAAATGAATTATCCAAATAATTTCGTGAGAAAACCTCAATCACTGCATAATCAGAAAAATACTTCTCAAAATATCTTCTGATACAATAGCACTGAGCCAGATCTCCCAGATTTGAATGTTCCGGTACTCCAAAATAGTAGATGTACTGTTTTGATTGTTCTTTTAGTTTGATCTCACTTACAGTTTTATAATCCCTCATAATTTGACCCGGACGTCTTCTGAGCCATCCAAGCGTCGTTCTAATCTTACTCATTTTTTAACTTTCCACTCCAACACATCATTAATCCAACGATGAACTCTTTTTCTGAATCTCCCCCTGAAAAGAAGATCAAATAACGCTTTATCATAAGCAACATTCTCCATAACGAAATCTGGTTCTTTCATTGGAAATTTCATACTATACACTTCTAAGTTTACATTAGGAGAAGATGCAGTCGTATGAACAGCCGAACTATCAAAACCAATATTAGACACAAGATTTACATTAGGAATGATAGTCAATCCATTATTGATTGTTCTTGCAAACCACCACTGAAAATCCCATGTTTTTGCTTTTGATGAATTCATATACAGGTTATCCCATGCTTCTTTTCTATGCTGATACATTTCCCAACCAAGTTTATTATGTATATTCTTTCTTAACGTCAGATCACCCCAGGCTTTAATATCTACATCATATTTTTCCCATGCACGACGCCATGTTGCCCAGCCCCAAATACCTCCCATTGAACTAAAATGATAACTGTACCCAGAATCCCATTTTTTCAGATAGTTTGATCCACTTACCATCATGATTCTCTCATCGTCCTTATATTTTTCCAGCATTTCATCACAAAATCTGAAGAAATCAAGGTTAGGAATACAGTCATCTTCAAGAATTATTGCTTGTTCCTCTTTTTCAAAGACCCATGAGAAACCTGTGTACTGTCGCATGCACGTCCCCATATTTTTTTCCGAATAGTTTTTATAGAGTTCACATTCCCAATCAACATTGTCATCAATAATTTGCTTAACAATATCAACTTTTTCTTTTTCACCCTTATGGCTATCTCTTGGTCCATCAATTATTACATACAATCTGGGTGGTTTTATAACTTTCATTATCTCCATCAATTTCTTTGTTGTTTCACTTCTATTAAAAGTTAATATCGCTACTGCATTCTTTTCTTTATACTGCTGCATATATTTATCCCTTCTTTTTTAGCGTCGATGTTATAATTTTCATTAAATCAGGAAATAAAAGGAACGATTTAAAATAAAGTGTAACAAATTTTCTTGTCTTTTTTACAAATAATGGTGCAATAAAGCCAACAATAATATGTGACAGTGCTGTTGTTATTGCTGCACCTGTAATACCAAACATAGGGATAAACCACAAGTTTGCCACGAAATCAAACACTGCACCTGTAATTGTAAAATACTTTACATAACTTTGGCAGTCTTCTGCCACAAACCACACATTCCTAGCATATCCAATTGCTGCTACTGCTGTCGACCAAATCAGGATTGTCAATGGAACACTTGCTTCCATGTAGTCTTTTCCATATAGTATCCTAATTGCAAGACCTCCAAGAAACATAAATGCAATTGAAACTGCTATACCCATACAAGTAATTCCCAATAATAGGAGCTGAAATCTACGTTCGTATTCCTTATAATCGCTTTCTCTTTTACTAAGAATAAGTGGTCTAGCAGAGTTTACTGCTGCTGAAGGAACAAACTCCCATAATTCTGCTATTGTAACTGCCGCCGAATAAAATCCAAGATGGGTTTCATTCATAATCTTACCAATCATAATCTTGTCAATCTGGCAGCAAACCGTACTCGCAATGCTTGATATGATCAAATGATAACTCTTACCCACTAGATATTTCACATCAAGAATATTGAAAGATAATTTCACCTTTGATTTTAAGGCAAAAATTATAATAACAACTAAACCTGCAACAAGGTATTGAACAGAATGTGTTAATGCAAAAAATCGAACATCAGCCGAATGCGCTAGAAGAGATATTCGCCAAACTGCTGCAGCGGTTAATGCAATCATCGTTGCAACAGAAACCACCTTCATTTGCATTTTCATCTGAAAGTAGTATGTAAAAACTTCATACCCCTGAAACACAACTGCAACTCCCTGCAGCACCGTTACTATCTGCAATAGCTTGTTATCTGGCTCCAGAATAAATATAATTCCATATATCATTACAAGGGATGCACACGATGCAATAAACCTCGCCACAAACGCACTCCCCAAATAAGATCCCACCTTAGATGGACGCTTTATCATTTCATTGATGATAACATTTGTTAATCCAAGTGAAGATATCATAGTAAACAATGATATCAATGAACTTCCATAACTCAGTAATCCATAATTTGATGGGCCTAAATACCGAGCCGATAATGATCCGACTACAAGAGACAGAATCATTGAATAAATCTGCTGAGCAAGCATCCAGCTAGTATTATTCAAAAATCTTTTTTTTTCACTTGACTCCTTATGTTTCATTTCTAACAAACTTACTCCTTCCCATTTAGGCATTCGTATTTTGTACGACCTACCGCAAAAAGCAAAATCAAGAAATATGCATTACTTGGAATAATCATGCTCACAATACCGCCTACGAAAATTGCAATCAATGAATAATAAAATATATTTAGTGTATTATCTTCATCTTTATACATAGTGAAAAAAGCATTATAATTCATAACAAGAAACATAAAGGTTCCACTAAAGCCACAATCAATTAACATTTGCAAAATAGAATTATGTGCTGTGTTATAAGCGGCTACAATTCTTGTTAACGTTTGCTCAACAATTCCATTATCATATCCATATCCAATTACTGGATGCTTAAGCATGATTCCCAATGAATATGTAAATATTTCGCTTCGACCGGTAAGTGTTGTATCTTTATGTAAAACATTTTGAATGATATCAATAATGAAATCAAAATTCATGTACGATAGTGTGACTGTTAAATAGTTAACCACAACAATTGCAGCAATTATATAAAGAGGTTTAATCTTAGATTTTATTTTTACTTTCAAGAAGTATTCCAACAAGGTTAAACCTAAGAGCGTAAAAAGCATCATCATTCCCTGACCACTGCCTCTAAGAATTGCAAATATCCATGACAGCACTGCCAGAGAGTATGTAGTATACGATATTCGATTTTCATATCGTATGTCATAATAAATACAAAATGTTAAGAGGCATAAAAAATACTGCAACGTAGTTGCACGACTTCCGAGGAAGAAGACTCCTCCAACATCAGTTGCCCTTGCAGGCATTGAAATAAAGGTTAAAAACGTATAAATACAAAAAGTTATTTTTCCAGCTTTTAGTAAATCATATATATTTTTTTCTGGTGCATTTTCAAAGAAACTTAACAATCCCAGAATCAGATTCATCCAACATATATATTTAATTAGCGTTACACTCTTTATACTTGATACAAAAATCGCACCTGGTAAATAGAGAATAATCCATGTAATCAATATAATCGAAAATATATCTGGATTTCTTTTCCATTTATACTGGAGCAGAAGAAAAAATCCCAATCCCCCCTGTAAGATATATTGGAAATATGTTTCATATGAAGGAAACATGCTTATCACATCATGTGGCAATAGGCATGCAATCCAAAACAATATGTAAAGTAGCACTTTCTTTGATACTTTCAAACTCATTTATTCTCTCCATACGGTTCTACTGACTTAATATATTTTGCTGGATTTCCTGCCCAAATTTCACCAACTGGAACATCCTTTTCTACTACCGATCCTGTTCCAACGCCAGCTTCAGATCCATGATCTGGGCTGCATTCATATGCCGAAAGAATAACACTATACTTTTCCATTACGTTCTCCCTCCGTCAATCCAGAATATATTCTCCACAAATCATTCCAGTTTTGCTGTGGATTATGAGTATCCATTGCATGGATGCGAGCTTTCTTACCACATTTCTCCGCTGTTTCTCTATCCTCAAATACCTTCATAATATAATAAGCCAACATTTCAGGTGCATCTGCTGGGTATATATACCCTTCCTCGTTATGCCGCATTAAATCTGAAACGCCACCAACATCTGAAGATATACAAGGCATACCAAGAAGCATCGCTTCTCCCAGAGAATTTGGTGAATTTTCAATCGATGAGGCCGAAACAAATACATTAGATTTTAACATGTGTTCCTTCATTTGAAGCTCATTTTGTGGGCCCAAAAATTCCACATTATTCTCTAATTTCAATGATTGCATTTTCTTTCTGATAAACAGGCCAAACGAATTACCATTTATCCAATTCCCCTCAATAATTCGAGGCCCCGCTACCTTTAGTTGAACATCTGGATAAAACTCTTTTACTATCGCCATTGCATCCAACACCATATGGAAACTCTTTAGGATAGTTCCAGCCTGGCTTACAAATACCGTATGTTTAATACACGACTCATACATCCAATCTGAAGAATAAAAACTGTTTCTCAGCGTTTCATTTGCTTTATAATAATTCATATCAGGATTTATTTTTAAGCAATTAATATAATCCCAACGAGTCCTTCCTAAGATATTTTTTACTAATTTAATCGTCTCAGTTTCGTATTTTCCTCTACGAATAAAGGCATTATATCTGTCATTTGCTCCATCCCTTATGATCCATTCTTTCAATGTACGAGCAGGAGTGTAATTTCTTGGTAAATTTCCAAAAAAGTGATGGGCATATACACTTGTCATTCCCTGAATGGAAACCGCAACTCGTTCAATCATGTTTTCTTCTTTTGCTGCAAGTGCCATAGCATAAGCAAATTGAAATTCTGTTCCATGTATATGTATTACATTAGGTTTTTCTTTTTCTAAAATTTTTTTGAACTCGTTTTTTATAGGATCAATTTCACAAGTCCCTAAGCGATTTTTTTTAGCATCAATCGGAACACCATAAAATGATATTTGATCTTTTTTACCAGATACAGTTTCTTTTTTTTCAAACTCAGGGTAACATAATACAATATCATTTGATGTATTAATTATCTGTTCAAGAAGCCCGCTAAGCCATCCTCCTCCAAAGAAATTAGCCTTTTTTCCTAAAAGCTCATCAACAATTGGAAGCCTCATGTTTGTTAACCATAATATTTTCATCATTATCCCTTTTAATATTTCTTCACAGTTTTATAAAAAGCATATTACTCGTTGTTTCTTATCAATTTAGCCGGATTTCCTGCCCATATTTGATTGTCTGGTATATTTCCCGAAACAACACTTCCAGCTCCGACAACACAATTCTTTCCAATACAACTACCTTTTAGAATAATCACACCTGCTGCGATAAAAGTCCCATCGCCAATCACTATAGGTTTCGCTCGCACCATACTCTGATCCTGCTGTCCGGCATGTCTCATTTTGGACGACAGTGGATGAAAATCTGTATCATAAATTTTTACACCAGCACCTAGCAAAACATTCCTTCCTATACATATTTTATTAGTACAGGTTATAGACACTGAAGATAATCCAGTACCTTCTCCAATTTCAACAATTCCATCTCCGAGAATCTGAAAATTTGTTTTTCCGCAATAGCCTATAGGATTTGCCCATTCTGTTGAATTTATTCTTACATTGTCTTTGATTATAAGTTTTCCTCTTGGATTTTGTATTCTTATAAAGCCACGTGATTTAAATTTCTTTCCTATTGTTGCGCCATTTAATCTCAATCTGATGCGATTGATTGGGCTGTATATTATATATAGTTTTCCTATTATCTTTACTTTTAATTCTCTCCACTGCATTCGCTACTCTACCTCTTTATTATCTTTTCAAAGCGGAAAAGAAATCATCTAATTGTGAGCCGCATAGATGATAATTAAATTTTTCTTCTGCACAATTATAAGCATTTTTCTTTATTTCATTTCTGTCATCTTTTGTCATATTCAGAACACGTCTGATTGCTTCAACACAGTTCTCAGCGCCTTCACCATCGTAGAGAATAGAATCCACATCGTCCGTCAAATAGTCGGCTATGTCACCTACTCTATTCATGATGATAGGGATTCCTTTATTCATCATCTCAGGAACCTTACTTGGAAAATTTGCCTGTGTTGTTATATTAATAGGACGAGGAAGCAAAGCAAAATCTACACTCTCATACAATTTCATAAGTTCACTATATTCAAGCCATGCATGATAAACAATCATGCCTTGTTTTATGAACTCTTCCAACTCTTTTTCTTTATTTGGTGCACTCGCTTTATATGCCTCAAGCGAAGCCCCTGTCAAATGGAATCTAATTCTTTTTCGCTCACTTTCAGAAAGCAATCCCAGTGCCCCAATCATTGATTCAAAATCATCTTTTTTGTATGGGTTTCCAGGATATATCAAACTCAACAAGTTTTCTTCAACCGAAAAAGAACACTTACGTCTCTTGTCCGTATCAACATAAATCGGAACCACTATTGTATTACAGCCTTCTCCAACAAAATGTTCCTTAAGGCAATTACTTATTGCAATAATATTTTTTGTACTAGGAGCAATCTTATAAAAGAATTTATGGTACATCGGATACATGGTTTTTCTATAAATCCAGCTCTTATCTGCTCCTTCAAACTGAAAGGGTTGATGCCATTCAACAATGTCGCAGGCAATTCCTATCTTTTCCCTAACTGCATACTTTACAATTTTCTTGGAGAAATTCAGATTACTAGTATATAACAGAATTTTATCTTCACTTGAACAGTGAAATTTGTCTTTCATGGCTGAAACAAACATATTTCCCAAAAGTAAATAGTGTTCAAGTACTCTTTTTAGTTTATTAGCCGGGAAAGTAATATTATGGTAGGTAATTCCCTCATACACATATTCTTTTTTTTCTGTATTATAGTCTTGCTCATTTCTTTTACCTGTAGAAATAACAATGACCGTCCATCCCTTTTCCTGCAATGCCTTTGCCATAAAAAGGATTCTATTTGAGCCTGCATCTCCGCGAGGAAAATTCCTATCGGCACAAATAAATAATCTTTTATTCATTTTCCTCACTCCCCAATCCTTCCACTGCACAGAGGATATTCTTTTTAACGATATCCTCCGTATAATTTTCTTTGATTCTTCGATATACATTTAAAGAATATTCCGACCAAGCATTTTTCTCGATTACCGATTCAATTACCTTAGCATAGTTCCTTGGATCGATATCATCAACTACAAGTTCTTTATTTCCCACAATACTCGCATTAAATCCAGCAGCACTTACTACCGGAACAACGCCAAATGTCATCGCTTCGGTCAAAGAATTTGAATGACCTTCCATCTTTTCCTGAGATGGAAATACAAAAAAATGCGCTTTCTGAAGTTCATCACAAATCTTATCGAAAGGTTGCTGTCCAATGATTTGAACTTTGTCATTGCCCAGTCTACATTCTTTTATTGTCTGCTCTAGCTTAGCCTTGTAAGCCTCAGTGTATCCACCAATCACTGTTGTCAATGTTTTATAGCCTGCTTTTTCAAGTTCATAGGCGACTTTAATTACAACATCAACATTCTTAGATTCAGAAACTCTTCCGAAATATATAAGTCTAATCGTGTCAAATGGTCTGTCTGCAATATACGGTTTTAAACTTCTGTTAAGGACATAATTCGGCGTATATACTGCTTTTTTTCCATAAGTTTTTTTTATAAAATCTACATATTCCAAACCCTGAGCAAATATAACATCTGCTCGCTTCAGGACACTATCCATCAATTTCCTGTATAGATTACCTTTTTCCTTATATGCCTTAACTAATCTACCATTGCGAGCTTCATAAATTGTTTTTCTCTTTTTCTCTCCTGAATTGATAAGTATCCATTCTAAAGGCAAGTTTTTTTCATAGAATCCAACGATATAAAGAATAGCATCTGGGTTTTCATGTAACTTCTTTTTCGTCTTGGCAATTGCATGAATCGCACTCTTTACATATGAAACAGCTCCATGGCTCATTGTTGCCTTATCTATTGTTATAACATTATATCCAGCATTGCTAAGGATTTCTCTTGTTCTTCTGCATCCTTTTTCGCCGCCTCCAAGCAGATGAACAGGCAGATTTGTTCCTACTGGTGCGTAAAATATAATTGTTCTTTTTCCCATAACAACTCTCTCCACATCAGACTTATTTTCCTCTAATCATCGCATTCCAAATAAACTTAGTATTTGTACTCCAATATCTTTTGAACAGTCTCTTCGGATCTTGCATCAGTCGATATACCCACTCCAGATTACTTTTCTGCATCCACATTGGAGCACGCTTGATATTTTCTGCGTAGTAATCAAAACCTGCCCCCACTCCGAGCATCAGTCCATCAATCTTACCCTGATGTGCAGCCATCCATTTTTCCTGTTTCGGTGCGCCAAGACCAATCCATACAAAATCCGGCTTCGTCTCATTGATCCGTTCGATTACAGCTTTATCCTCTTCCTCAGTTAATGGGCGAAATGGCGGACTGTACATCCCGGCAATCTGAATTCCGGGATAGTTCTGTGTCAGTTTCTGGTAGAGCAGTTCTAATGTTTCTTCTTTGCTTCCATAAAAATAATGGCGGTACCCCTTTTCAGCGGAGATTTTAAACACCTCACCCATCAGACTAGGTCCCGTCGTCCTTGACATATTTTTATGACCACGCTTCTGACCCACTGTGGACAATGGTCCTCCATCCGGAATGGCCATCAAGCCACCATTCTGAACAGCACAGTATGAAGCATCTTCATAACTTGTTACAGTTGTATGTACATTTGAAACACAAATATAGTCACCTTTTATGTCATCTATATTCTCATCAAGATACTTCAGCAGCCACTCCATGTTGATAGCTGCTATGTTTACTCCCAAGATATTGCACGTTGGGATGCAGGACTTATCAACTTTTCTTTTATAACTCATCTATAAGTCCCTCCTCTCTTGAATCGTATCTTCTATCTTCAAAGTTTCTCACCTAATCAATCCCTGCCAAAGAGATCCCTTGTGTATACTTTCTCTTTTACATCATCAAGGCACTTATCATAGCGGTTTGCGATGATAGCCTGGCTCATTTCCTTGAACTTTACCAGATCATTCACGACCACAGAGCCAAAGAATTTCTCGCCGTCCTTCAGAGTCGGCTCGTAAATGACCACTGTTGCGCCCTTGGCTTTGATACGCTTCATAACTCCCTGAATAGAACTCTGGCGGAAGTTATCGGAGTTGGACTTCATGGTCAACCGATAAACACCAACAACAACTTCTTTTTCCTTGCTTTCATCCCAACTATCATTTGCCTGATATGCACCAGCAATTTCTAAAACACGGTCAGCAATGAAGTCCTTACGAGTTCTATTGCTCTCAACGATTGCTTCAATCAGGTTCTCCGGCACATCTGCATAGTTGGCCAGTAGTTGCTTGGTGTCTTTAGGCAGGCAATATCCACCATAGCCAAAGGAAGGGTTATTGTAATGAGTGCCGATACGCGGATCGAGGCAAACACCATTAATGATCTGCTGGGTGTTCAGCCCCTTCATCTCGGCATAGGTATCCAGTTCGTTGAAATAGCTGACACGCAGTGCCAGATAGGTGTTGGCAAACAGCTTGACTGCCTCTGCCTCGGTGAAGCCCATAAACAACGTGTCGATGTTTTCCTTGATGGCACCCTCCTGAAGCAGTTCTGCAAAGGTGTGTGCTGCCTTCACCAGCCGGGCGTTCTCAACATCTGTACCAACGATAATACGACTCGGATACAGGTTATCGTAGAGGGCTTTGCTCTCCCGCAGGAACTCCGGGCTAAAGATGATATTGTCGCAGTGGAACTTTGCTCTTACGCTCGCCGTATAGCCAACCGGGATGGTGCTCTTAATCACCATGATGGCTTCCGGGTTATACTCAATCACCAGCTTGATGACCGCCTCGACTGCGCTTGTGTCGAAGAAATTCTTCTTACTGTCGTAATTTGTAGGTGCAGCAATGACCACGAAATCTGCATCGGAGTATGCTTCCTTTGCATCCAGAGTTGCAGTCAAATCCAGCTCTTTTTCTGCCAAATATTTCTCAATATATTCGTCCTGAATCGGAGACTTCCGGTTGTTGATTAGTTCAACCTTCTCCGGGATGATATCCACAGCAGTCACTTGATGGTGCTGGCTCAACAGTGTGGCAATGGAAAGCCCAACATAACCGGTACCTGCAACTGCAATCTTCAAATCCTTAAATTCTCTCATTTCTCTATCCCTCTAATTTTATTTATAAAATTCTGCATACCACTCAGCGAACTTCCGCAGACCAGTTCTCAAACTTGTGCTCGGCTTGTAACCGAAGTCACGCTCCAATGCGCTAGTATCTGCATAGGTCACAGGCACATCACCCGGCTGCATCGGAACCAGTTCCTTGTGAGCCTCGAAGTCATAATCTTCCGGCAGAACTTTCGCTCTTACTAACTCCTCGCTCAGGATCTGCACGAAATCCAACAGGTTTTCCGGGTTCTGGTTGCCGATGTTGTAAACTGCATACGGCGGAATCGGCAGACCATCCTCGCCGTTCTTCTTATCCGGAGCCTTCTTCATTACACGGACAACACCCTCTACAATGTCATCCACATAGGTGAAGTCGCGCTTGCAGTTGCCGTAGTTGAAGATCTTGATGGTCTCGCCCTTCACCAGCTTATCGGTGAAACCGAAGTAGGCCATATCCGGGCGACCAGCAGGGCCATACACCGTGAAGAATCTCAGACCAGTGGATGGGATATTATACAACTTAGAATAAGCATGAGCCATCAGTTCATTGGATTTCTTGGTAGCTGCATAAAGGGAAACCGGATTGTCAACCTTGTCATCAGTGCTGTACGGCACTTTCTTGTTGCTGCCGTAGACACTGGAAGAAGAAGCATACACCAAATGCTCCAAACTCTCACAATGGCGGCAATCTTCCAAGATATTAAAAAAGCCGACCAAGTTGGATTCCACATAGGCATCCGGGTTGGTGATGGAGTAGCGCACACCAGCCTGTGCCGCAAGGTTCACCACTACAGCCGGTTTATATTTTTCAAACAGATCTGTAATTAATGCCTTATCAGCGATGTTGCCTTTTGCAAAAGTAAATGTAGGATACTTGGCCAGCTCCTTGAGACGAAACTCCTTTAGAGCTACATCGTAGTAGGCATTCATGTTATCAATACCAATCACTGTAGCCGAAGGAACTTCCTCATATATTCTTTTCACCAGATTTGAGCCAATGAAGCCCGCTGCACCAGTGACTAAAATCGTCTTATTTTCCAAATTTACTGTACTCATTTCTTTTCCTCCATCTTTTGATAATCCCCTATCTATTTTCCACATCCGAATGGATGGTACATCTAAAAAAACGCCGATGTGGTTATCATCTCAGTGTGGTTATCACCTCAACTGAATCTTTGAGGTACACACGTTACGGACAACGCACCGTCAAAGTGTTAAGTCTTATTGTCATAACCCGATGGACAGTCACCACGTTTTTCAAAGTGCTGACCTTTATTGTCATAACCTTCACGCCAACTCACTTTGTTAAAACTGTACAGGTTCATACCACTTCCTTGTTGCAACATGAACAATCCTCTACTCCTCACTACCTCTAATTCTCCAGAAAAATGCAGTTATCATGTCCATCTCTCGTCTGCAATAAACTTTTCCAGAAAAATAGATTTTGGGCTTTTCAACACTTTTAACCTCCACCTCTAATTCTCCGGAAAAATGAAGGTATCATCACCAACTCTTGCTCTGCAATAAAACAGGCTCGCAGTAGAGGTATTTTGCATGAGTTTTATACGCCACCGTAGACCATCATGCCGCCACTGAAAGTTTGAGGTAGACATTGTTTGACGCTGCAACGTATTTTTTAGTGTATTTTGTATGTTTTGTTGAGTAATTTTCAAAATCAGATTGTTCAACTTGACGAATATTTTCATTGGGTGATTTTTTCACGCCATTCTCATGCACTATTTCCGGTTAATTAGCGGTATACATATCTCTACGCAAACTCTCATTTTTCTGTATCAGGGTGTAGTGAAAAGCTCACTTATTGCTAAAATCTATGTTTTTATGGCTCCACCCTTGACCATTCTATTTTTCCAGAGAATTAGACCTAGACATTTTTAGGTGCTGCAATCTATCAACAACCAAAAATCCCCTAACATATCACCAATCAATAACTTTCTCTATTGCATCCATATTACCACAACCTCATTCAAACGTCCCACTCATATATACATACATCATTTTAATATATTTTCATTTTTTTGTAAACCTCGCCCACCCATTTTCGTCATATTTCAACATTTTCCACACCACATCTTCCCTTTTCTGTGTCTTTTTTCTTCTCCATTTTCTTGACATTTCTCTTTCAATTACCTCTCCTCATTTTTTTTGCATAAAAAGAGGATCAAGGAATTTCTTTTCCAATCTTCCTCGATCCTTTCTTTTCTCTTATTCCATCTCTTTCCGTCTCAGCACATCAAACGCATCCATCTCCACTCCAAGGTCAATCCAGAGCTTCTGTTTCGGATGCGGTGCGCTCTCCATCGCATTCCCTTCGTCGTCCCAGATTCCGCGCACAGTCACAACCACATTGTCTCCGTCCGGTTTCATCACTTCAATTTCTTCCCCGACAGAAAATTTATTTCGCTGTTCAATGGCATATCGGCCCTGTTCATCCTGTTCTCCGACGATTCCCAGATACGTATACTCCTTCACATACGTATTGCTGTCATAAATCTGGCTCTCATGGTCCGGCTTTCCGTAGAAAAATCCTGTGGTAAACTGCCGGTACGTGCAGTTTGAAATCTGATCCCGGTACCAGTCCATGTTTTCCTCATATTTTTTGGGGTTCTCCAGATAATCATCGATGGCTTTCCGATACGTTCTGGCCACGGTTGCCACATACAGCGCCGTCTTCATTCTTCCTTCAATCTTATAGCTGTCAATTCCCGCGTTCAGCAGATCCGGAATATGTTCAATCATGCACAGATCCTTTGAGTTAAAGATGTAGGTTCCTCTCTCATTTTCATATACCGGCAGGTATTCTCCCGGACGGGACTCTTCCACGACCGCATACTTCCACCGGCACGGATGGGTGCAGGCGCCCTGGTTGGCATCTCTTCCTGTAAAATAGTTTGACAGCAGACATCTTCCTGAGTACGAAATGCACATCGCCCCGTGAATAAAGGTCTCGATCTCCATCTCCTCCGGAATATGCTCCCGGATTTCCCGGATTTCTTCCAGTGACAGCTCTCTTGCCGTCACAACGCGCTTTGCGCCCTGCTCGTACCAGAACTGATACGTTCCGTAGTTCGTATTGTTTGCCTGGGTACTGATATGCCTCTCGATTTCCGGGCAGACCTCCATGGCGATGCGGTACACGCCCGGATCGGAGATGATGAGCGCATCCGGCCCGATCTCTTTTAATTCGGTAAAGTAAGCGCGCACACCCGCAAGATCCTGGTTATGTGCCAGAATGTTTGCAGTTACATAGACCTTCACGCCATGCGCATGCGCAAATGCGATACCTTCTTTCATGTCCTCCATCGAAAAGTTTTTTGCTTTCGCCCGAAGTCCGAAGACCTCGCCGCCGATGTATACGGCATCTGCGCCAAAGATAACGGCTACTTTTAATACCTCCAGGCTGCTGGCCGGGACCAGTAATTCCGGTTTTCTCATGTTGTTTCCTCTCTTATCTCTATCATCCTGTTTCCAGGTTCTTTTTGTTCCGGTATATCCTCGGAAGTCTTATTCTTTCTTCTCTGTTTCATTGTGATCGCGATTCCGTCTCCCAGCGGCACGACGGATGTCAGCAGCTCCGGGTTGTGGGTCAGTTCAAACAGGTATTCCCGCATCCGCTTGTGGATCGTGCGGTTCCGTCGCTCCACAGCGAAATGCGACTCGATTACATCGCCGTCCTGCAGCACATTGTCGGTGATCAGCACGCCTTTTTCGTCGAGCAGGCGCAAAACCTCCGGCAGGAAGTGGATGTACTGCCCCTTCGCCGCATCCATGAAGATAAAATCATACGGCCCGTCCAGGGTTTTCAACACTTCTGCGGCATCTCCCGGAATCAGCGTAATGCGGTCGGCAAAGCCGGATTTTTCGAAGTTTTCTCGTGCGATCGGGATGCGTTTTTCGTAATTTTCTATTGTGGTAATCTCTGCGTCCGGTTCGCCGTACTGTGCCATGAAAACAGCAGAGAATCCTACGGCAGTTCCTACCTCCAGGATTCTCTTTGGCTGTTTCATCTTTAAAAATACTTTTAAAAAGCTCTGCATTTCACGGCGAATGATCGGTACCCGGTCCTGTTTGGCCGTCCGCTCCAGGTTTTCCAGAAACTGAGTGTGCCCGGTATCCAGGGAATTGATGTAGGTTACCATTCGTTCGTCTATTATCATGTAAGATTCCTCTTGTTTTGCAAACGTGCGTTATTCCGCGGACGGCTGTCCTTCGGTATTGATGCCCGCCAGGATTTCCAGCATTTCATCGACGGTCTGTGCGGTGTTCAGCACGTAGGAGCCGTCTTTGATGCCGCCGTAATAGCCGGACAGGCGGTACTGGACTTCGAAAACCAGCAGGCTTTCGTCGATCAGTCCGTTGTCTTTCAGGAGCTCACCGAGTTCTTTTGCCTCCATGCCGGAACGCACCTGCACGGTGACTTCTTTTCCTTTTCCCTTCAGGCTGACCGGTTCCTCGGCAAATACATCATGTCCGAACTGATATGAAGTTTTTGCCGCCAGAATGATCGCAAGAATCACGCAGACGTAAATGAGCAGGCGCACGGTTCCTTTCGCACCTGTCAGCGCTGCTCGGTATCCGGCATCACTTTTCTTTTCGGACATGGGCGCTCTCCTTTTGATTTTCGGGTTTAGATCTCCGGTACGCCGATGCGGATTGCTTCGGAAATGCGGTCCTGCACCTTCTGTACCATCTTACAGACCTCAAGTTCCGCCTCGAGGTAGGCGTTTGCTTTCTCGCTTTTGCGGAGTGTGTAGGAATCCCGCTCGAGGGAATCTACGGCGTCGTAGAGGTCTACGTTTTCTGACTGCTGCAGTCGGTAATTGCGGATTCGATAGTCATCGACCCGGCTTTTTAGTTCCGGGTCTTTTTCAAGTTCCTGTTCCAGCCACAAGTAATTCTGATATGCCCTGCTCTCCCGCATTTCTTCGATGAGCGTGTCCAGACATTCTGTTACTTTGTCCATGGTATTTATGCCTCCATGATGATCGGAAGGATCATCGGTCTTCTCTTTGTTTTCTTCCATACATAATCGCCGAGGGCATCTTTGATCGTGGATTTGATCTTGCCCCAGTCGGAGATATTTTTGGAAAGGCAGCCATCCAGTGCCTCTTCTACGACTTCTCTTGCCTCGCCCATCAGATCCTCGGATTCGCGTACATAGACAAAACCGCGGGATACGATATCCGGGCCGGCCAGAAGCTGGTTTGTTCTCTTTTCGAGGGTCAGTACCACAACCATGATACCATCCTCGGACAGATGCTGACGGTCTCGCAGTACGATGTTTCCAACGTCGCCGACGCCGAGTCCGTCTACCATGATGGCTCCGGTGTGGACTTTGCCGGTTACTGCTGCGCCGTCCTCGTCAAGCTCCATGACATCGCCGGAATACATGAGGAAAATGTTCTCTTTCGGGATGCCGAGGCTCTGTGCAACTTCTGCGTGTGCTTTTAAGTGGCGGTACTCGCCGTGTACCGGAATGGCGTATTTCGGTTTTACCAGGGAGTAGATCAGTTTGATTTCCTCCTGGCAGGCATGTCCGGATACGTGAACATCCTGGAATACGACGTTTGCGCCCTGTGCGGACAGTTCGTTGATGACGTTCGAAACGGCTTTTTCATTTCCCGGGATCGGGTGGGAACTGAAGATAACGGTGTCACCCGGCAGAATCGAGATCTTTTTATGCAGGTGTGCCGCCATACGTGACAGCGCTGCCATGGACTCGCCCTGGCTTCCGGTGGTGATCAGGACAAGCTGCTCGCCGGTGTAGTTTTTCATCTGCTCGACATCGATCAGGGTATTTTCCGGGATATTGATGTAGCCCAGCTCCTGCGCGATGGAAATGATGTTGACCATGCTTCGTCCTTCGATGACTACTTTACGGCCGTATTTGTAAGCGGAGTTGATGATCTGCTGCACACGGTCAACGTTCGATGCGAAGGTTGCGATGATGATGCGGGAATTCTGATGCTCGGCAAACAGGCTGTCGATCGTCTTTCCTACGGTCCGCTCGGACATGGTAAAGCCGGGACGCTCTGCGTTGGTACTGTCGCACATCAGCGCCAGAACGCCTTTCTTTCCGATCTCGGCGAATCTCTGCAGGTCGATGACATCACCAAAGACTGGTGTGTAGTCGACTTTGAAGTCTCCGGTGTGGACGATGATGCCCGCCGGGGAATAGATTGCCAGTGCTGCTGCATCTGCAATACTGTGGTTTGTTTTGATAAACTCAATACGGAATGCGCCCAGGTTGATGGACTGTCCGTGTTTGATGATTTTCCGTTTTGTGGTGCGGAGCAGGTTGTGCTCCTTTAATTTGTTTTCGATCAGGCCGATGGTCAGTTTGGTGGCGTAGACCGGCACGTTGACTTCTTTTAAGATGTACGGCAGCGCACCGATGTGGTCCTCGTGGCCATGGGTGATGACGAAGCCTTTGACTTTGTCGATGTTCTCTTTCAGATATGTTACATCCGGAATAACCAGGTCGATACCGAGCATGTCGTCTTCCGGGAATGCGAGTCCGCAGTCTACGACGATGATACTGTCTTCATACTCGAAGACGGTGATGTTCATACCGATCTGTTCCAGACCGCCAAGCGGTATAATTTTTAATTTACTTCCATTATTCTTTTTCAAATAGCACCTCCGCGCATGTTTTCGAAACGATTCCGTTACCGGTGCGGCTTCACGCACTCGTCCCCTGAGCGTCACCCCAGGCTGGCGTGGCATGTCCCGCACCTGCAGGATTTGGGTTCAAATCCTTCGGATGTCATTGTTTAATAGGTGATGTCTGCCTCGTCGTCCAACATGGAAGCAAATACGCCGGAAACGGCATCGAACTCGGTGTCGTCTTCTACCATGACATACTCTGCCTCTGCGTCGGTGTCTGTGGAGATGTCTTTCAGGATGTAGGCGTTTGCCTCGTCGTCCTTTGAATCGGATACCAGAATGTAGTTGACTCCGTTGATTCTGGTCTGCTCCTCCACGTAAAATTCTTCTTTGCCGCCATCATCTGTTACAAATGTTATTTTTTCCATACAATATTCCTTTGTTCAGTTTTCCTGTGATTCTTTGTGGTTGGAAAGATAGTCCAGATATCCCTGCAGGATAAAGACAGCCGCAATCATATCCACGTACTCCTTGCGGTTTTCTCTGCGGATTCCGGTTTCCATCATGGTGCGGTCTGCTTCGACGGTGGTCAGCCGCTCGTCCCACATGACAACGGGCAGGCCTGTCCGTCTCTCCAGCATTTCTTTGAACTCGAGAGATTTTTCAGCCCGCTCTCCGATGTCGTTGTTCATGTGTTTCGGGAAGCCGAGTACAATCTTTTCCACACTGTATTCTTTTGCTATCTCTTCAATCCGGGCCAGCGTCTGGCGCAGCTTATGTTCCGATTTTCTGCGGACAATTTCGATTCCCTGCGCAGTAAGACCCAGAGGGTCGCTCACCGCCACCCCTACTGTTTTTGAGCCGTAATCTAATCCCATTATTCTCATAAGTAGTTACGCTCACTTCCAGGATTCATTTTTGATGTACTCTTTTAACAGTTCCTCTACCAGTTCATCACGCTCAACTTTCATGATCAGACTTCTGGCGCCCTTGAAGCTTGTGATATAGGTCGGGTCGCCTGACATGATATATCCTACGATCTGGTTGACCGGATTATACCCTTTTTCTACCATGGCGTTGTAAACGGTTTCGAGCACTTCTTTTACCTGAATCTCCGGCTCTGTTTTTACTTTAAAATATTGTGTGTTGCTTAATCCTGACATTCTTTTCACGTCCTCGTATTTATTGATATCATTTATATTCTAATACATGTTATGGGAAATTTCAATCGTGAAATTGCCTAACTTATTTTATCCCTGATGCAGTCTCATTATTCATATAAGTTGGAGGAAAAGATCATTTCCAGCATTCTTTCTGCGCAGGCGGTCAGGTCTTTTTCATCGAGATACTGGTCATTTTCGGCGGTCAGGGCGTCCAGGATTTCACGGCGGTCGCTGTCGGTTCCCGGCATAACAAGGTCGTTTCCGGCGGCGATGCATTTTGCGGCGGAGGAGCCTCCGTCGGCGTTTGTCGTGGTCCAGTCGGTCATGATAATGCCTGCAAAGCCCCATTCCTTTCTTGCAGCGGTCGTGCACAGATCGTAGCTGTTGGCGGTGTGGACACCGTTTATCTTGTTGTAGGAGGTCATGATCGCCTTTGGCTGGGATTCTTTGATTGCAATTTCGAAGCCCTTCAGGTAAATCTCTCGCAGGGCGCGCTCGGAGACGATGCTCGATACGCCGCGGCGGTTTTCTTCCTGATTGTTGCAGGCGTAATGCTTAATGGTCGTTCCGACCCCGTACCGACTCTGGACGCCTCTTGTGAGGGCTGCCGCCATTTTTCCGCTGACGAGCGGATCCTCGGAATAGTATTCGAAGTTGCGGCCGCAGAGCGGATTGCGGTGGATATTCATGCCCGGTGCAAGCCAGAGAGTCACGCCGAACTCCTCCAGCTCTGTGCCGATCATGCGTCCCACTTCCTCGAGAAGCGCCGCATCGAACGTCTGCGCCAGAAGCGTTCCGACCGGGATCGCACTGCAGTACTGATAGTAATCTTCTCCGTCGTCGTGGAGGAATTCGGTTCCGAAAATACGGTTCTCGAGACGCTGGTACCTGTTCATTTTGTAAACACTGCCGTCCGACGGATTTTTCTGATAATGTGAGGTGATGCGGATGCCTGCCGGGCCGTCAGCCAGAATGACATTGGCAACACCGTATTTTTCCAGCAAGGAGGCGGTTGTCTCCCCGGCTGCACCCGGCACGGTAACGGCAGCGGCTCCGATGATTTCTTTGCTTCCGCTGCTGCTGCGTCCGCAGACAAGCGCCGTTTTTTCTTCCGGGGTCAGCTTCTGAGCGAGTTCGGCGGCTTTTTCTTTTGCCAGACGCCGTCTTTCTTCCCATTTCGGCTGTTCTTCTGCCCCACATCTGCAGTTTCCGGCATCCTCTTTTGCTTCTGTTGCTTCTGCTTCAAATTCACAGCCGTTGGCATCGCATTCCTTTGCTTCCGCTGCGTTTATTTCTCCGAATTTTAGAATTTTATACATCCTTTCGGCACTCTTTCCATCGCGGATCAGTCCTTTTTCGTCAAGGAACAGCAGCGGGATTTCTGCTTTCTTTTCTTCCCACATCTGCTCCCGTTCTGCTCTCCAACGCTCCTCTTTTTCCTCTTCCGGCTGAATTTCCTTTAATGCGTCGAGCAGTGGGCAGATGTTGGTCAGATGCTCGGTTTCCACGGTTTCGTCCAGAATCAGTCTCGCAACCAGGGTTACATCCCGGCTTGAGATTCCGACCAGAAAATCATAGTTTCCGGCTTCCATGCAGTATGCGGCTTTTCCGGTCCGATAGGATTCCAGCAGGATCGTTGGTACCTGAAGGTGCATTGTCTCGGATTCTCCCGGCTGCAGCAACGCTGTTTTTCCAAAAGCCACCAGACGTTTCCGCTCTTTTTTCAGTTTTCCGGACGGGCAGGCGGCGTAAACCTGTACCACCTCTTTTCCGGCACAGGAGCCGGTGTTTGTTACTTTTACGGTTACTATGATTGTTTTTGGCTCTGCATCCGGCTTCCACGCTGCATTTTCTGTTGTTACGTCAAAGGTCGTATAGGACATTCCATATCCGAACGGATAACGCGGTTCCACTTCAAAGCTGTCAAAATAACGGTAGCCGACGTAAATGCCTTCGTAATATTTTTCTTCGATGATGTTTCCATTATTATGGCTGAATGTCGCACTGGACGGATAATCCTCGTAGCGGCAGCCCCAGGTGTCGGTCAGCTTTCCGCTTGGCGTGACGGCACCGGATAAAACATCGGCAAGCGCATTGCCGCCCTCCATGCCCGCCTGAGAGAGCATAACCAGTGCGGCAATGTTGTATTTTTCCAGGAAGGAGACATCCATCACACCGCCGACGTTTAAAACAACAATTGTGTTGTCATAGCACTCTGTGATGGCTTTCAGTTCTTCCTCTTCCTGTTCCGACAGGTAATAGTCTCCCGGCTCTGCCTTTCGGTCTGCGCCCTCGCCGGAAACGCGGCTGATCACGTAGATGGCGTCTGCCGCCTCCGTTTTTGTAATGGCGCTGCCCTTTGGCATCTGCATCGGATGGCTGGCGTGTGCACGGTAGAGGGAATCGAAATTGCCCGGCTCGGAAATCTCATAGATGTAATCTTTCCATTCCTCATAGCTTTTCTCGTACGCGGCATCGTATGCGTCAAGCCATGCATCGGTTGTGACGGTAAAGCCGGTATTTCGCAGGCCTTCGTCGATGCTGACGTTGCTTCGGTTATTCACGGAGCCGGAGCCCGTGCCGCCTTTGATGGTGTGGCGGGCGCCGCCCCCGTACAGTGCCACTTTACTTCCCTTTTTCAGCGGCAGAACTCCGTTATTTTCCAGCAGCACAATGCCCTCTGCAGCTGCTTTTCTTGCAATGACGCGGTGCGCACGCTCACACTCTGACTCCGCCTGATTTCTTGTTCCGGAAATTCCTCTTGCTCGCAGTTTCATCTCGTAAAAATCCTCCTTTTTCCCCACTGGCAGATCTGTTGTCTGATTTTTTCCACAATAACAAATATATTTGCCTCATTTATCCTCCATTATAGCTTTGTTTTCCACTTTTTGATAGATTTCTTTTTGATCTTTTCTGGGTAGATTCTGACCAAGGCAACAATACGGCTCTTCCGGAGTTTTCGATTGAATTTTTTCCGCCATTGCCCTATACTGATAACAGATATGTTATCAAAGATTCGGAGGATTATTGTTTTATGCATATGCCAAAAATTCAGGCTGTTTTGAATGAAAAAAATATCTCTTTTTCTTATATTGAGGAGGACAACTGCGGAAGCATCGATTTCGAGCACCGCGGTCTCCGCTACCATATCTGGGAATACGCTGACGATGCGGAGCCGGTCGGCGTGGAGACGAATCTTCGGTATGCGGGACGGGATGAAGAGATCGAAGGGGATTATGACCGTTTGCTTGCGGAGCATTTGAAGAAGGAATTTTAAGAAACACGGTAACGTTGGAACGCTCAGAACCGATTTAGAAAGGAAGTGTGTTTTATGACTCCTGTTTTACAGTCCCAGGTTGAAAAACTCACTCTGGAACAATACGAATTACTTCCTGCGGAACAGCGTGTTGAAGTTTTCGATGGCGTTGTCTACGACATGGCCAGTCCGTCGCAGACACATCAGGCGTTGTCTATGCAGCTTTCAACCGTAATCAATAACTATATTCTCCGCCAAAAGGGACCCTGCAGTGTTTTTACTGCTCCCTTTGATGTAAAACTGTCAGATCAGCCGCTGACTATGGTTCAGCCTGATATTATGATCATCTGCGACAAAGATAAGCTGGACCAAAAACGCTGCAATGGTGCGCCGGATTTCATCATCGAAATCGTTTCGCCAAGCACTTCTTCGGACGATTATATTCGAAAGCTTTATTATTACAAAACGTATGGCGTCCGAGAATACTGGATCGTAGACCCGAAAAGGAAACTTGTTACTGTGAACTATTTCGAAGAGGATCTGGTCAGTGTACAGTATTCGTTTGATTCTGTGATCAAGGTTAATATTTACGATGATTTGTTTATCAATTTTGCGGAGATTTCAGAGCTGTTAGATCTTTAATTTTCTCAAAAAATGCAGGAAAGATGTTGTTTTCCCCTTCTTTCCTGCATTTTTTGTTTTATTTTCCGCTCTCCAGCGCCACCAGAAACAATTCATAAAAATCATCTTCCCCTTCAAGCGCCGGGGAGTTTTCGCCGCCGCCGTTGGTGCTGCGTTTGATTTCGGCGTAGAATTCTTCACCGGCCATGGCGAGATCCATTTCGTAGATTGCATAGCCACGGGCGCGGCAGATGGTGCAGAAGGCGCGGATCGGGTTTGGATCGTTCCGGGTCTGCAGGAGTGCTTCTCGAAGGGCCGGGTCTGCTTTGGCTTCTTTTTGTAATTGGTCTAAGAGATCGACTAAATTGTTCATGGTGAAAACCTCCCCTTTTCTTTATAATGAATGGATAAAACGAAAAAACAGCACAGGAAATCCACGGTGCGCGCGCCTCTCTGTACTGCTTTTTTATTTTACCCCAGGTTTGTTTTTTCTGTCAAGCCATCAAAAATCCCGGAGCACCTCTGGCCCCGGGATTTCTTTATTTCTTTATGTCGTTCCGCTGTCTTTATGCAACAACAACTTCGCTCGCATCTGCTGCGAGTACAGCCTCTTTCTTCTCGTTTCCGACGAATACTTCTACTTTCAGTTCGGTATGTGCGCCTTCTACGGATACTTTCACTGCATCGCCGTCTTTGACTGCTTTCACAGTGAATACGGTGTTTCCGTGGATATCTGAAACTTTTGTCTCGGCTGCGTCTTTTAACTGATATACGCATACGGTTGCGTGGTCAGCGTAGTCGTAATCCGGTTTGGTGTCGCAGTTTCCTCTGACTACGATGCTGTTTTCTCTTACATACAGCGGCATGGAGAAGTAGTCATAGGTTCCCTGGAACCATCTGCCGCCCTCTTTTGTCTCACCGGTCAGAAGGTCGGTCCAGGTGCCTTCCGGCAGATAGTACTGTGCGACTTTATCCTCGCGGAATACCGGTGCAACCAGAAGGGCATCACCCAGCATGTACTGCTGATCCAGATACGGAACGGCCGGGTCGTTCATGAACTCGAATACCATCGGGCGCATAACCGGAGTTCCTTCCTCGTGTGCCTCTACGGATTTCTGGAAGATGTACGGCATCAACGAGCATTTCAGGTTGGTGAAGAATTTTACAACGTCGCAGGACTCTTCATCAAACAGCCACGGTACACGGTAGCTTGTAGATCCGTGCAGACGGCTGTGGGTGGACATAAGGCCGAATGCGCACCATCTCTTGTACAGATCCGGTGTTGCGGTGCTCTCGAAGCCGGAGATATCATGGCTCCAGAAGGAGAATCCGCTCATAGCGAAGGAAAGTCCGCCGCGCAGGGTTTCTGCCATAGACGGATAGTTTGCGGAGCAGTCGCCGCCCCAGTGTACCGGGAATTTCTGGCCGCCTGCTGTTGCACTTCTTGCAAACAGAACTGCCTCGTTCTCACCTTTGACTTCTTTTAACAGGTTGAATACTGCCTGGTTGTACAGGTATGTATAGTAGTTGTGCATTGCCTGCGGATCGCTTCCGTCGTGGTAAACAACGTCAACCGGGATTCTCTCGCCGAAGTCGGTCTTGAAGCAGTCTACGCCGCAGTCCAGAACGGTTTTCAGTTTATCGGTATACCATTTGACAGCATCCGGGTTGGTGAAGTCTACCAGACCCATACCGGCCTGCCAGTTATCGGTCTGCCATACGCCTTTGCCGTCTGCTCTCTGAAGGAGATAGCCGTTTGCTGCACCCTCTTTGAAGAATGCGGTTCCCTGTGCGATGTACGGGTTGATCCATGCGCAGATGTGCAGGCCTTTGTCATGATATTTCTTTAAGGTTGCACGGATGTCCGGGAAGCATTTCTTATCCCACTCGAAATCGCACCAGTGGAATTCATGCATCCAGAAGCAGTCGAAATGGAATACGCTCAGCGGAATATTTCTCTTCTCCATTCCCTCGATAAAGGATGTGGTGGTCTCCTCATCGTAGTTGGTTGTGAAGGATGTGGACAGCCACAGACCAAAGGACCATGCCGGAGGAAGTGCCGGGCGTCCGGTCAGTGCAGTGTACTCGTTCATGATCTTCTTCGGTGACGGGCCGTGGAACAGATAGTATTTGATTCTCTCGCCCGGTACGGAGAAGCCGACGTACTCTACTTTTTCGCTTGCTACTTCGAAGGAAACGTTGTCGGTGCTGTCAACGAGAATACCGTAGCCGTTGTTTGTCATATAGAATGGTACGCATTTGTATCCGATCTCGGATGCAGTACCGCCGTCTTCATTCCAGGTATCGACAACCTGTCCGTTTTTCACGAATGGGGTGAATCTCTCGCCGAGGCCGTATACGCACTCACCTACGCCAAGGGACAGCTCACTTACCATGTATGGCTGATATTGTTCGGTCATGTAGTTCGGTGCCGGCAGCATGGTGCTCTGCTTGCGATCCCATCTGATATAGGAAAGGTTGCGGAATCCGCTTCCGGTCAGGACTTTTCCGTCTGCCTCGAAGGTGTAAGCAAAGATTCCTTTTCTCTGTACGCGTACCAGTACGCTTCCGGTGTCGAGAACTGCCTCATCGTCGTTGATGGTAACGGTTACGTCCTCGTATACGCTCTCTGTTTTGTCGAAGGACGGAACTTTGTTGTCGTATGCTTCGTAGTGCCATGCTTCCATGGAGATGGTATCCGGTGTGTGTGCCACGAACTCAACGGTGATGGTCGGCAGGTTCAGGGTCATACCTCTGTGCTCGATCGGACGGGTCGTTGCCAGGATACGCATACCACCTGGGATCTGCTCTACTTCATAAGCCTGCATTGCATGGGATGCATTTGCTTTTTCACTCGGAAGCCAGTAACCTTCTGTGAATTTCATTTTTCATTTACCTCCTGATTGGATGAGCCTGAAACAGATAGCGGAAAGCACTTTCTTTTCATCAATCTTTACAGAATTATTGTTTCAGGCTGACGTTTTTTGGTAATTTTATACTACCACACTCTTGCTTTCGAAAACAGGGCGGATTCTGTGAAAAAATACGGCGATATTATCTTTTTCTATCTTTTAAGGTACTTTCAGCGGATGGGATGCAAAACGGGAGTGTGCCCCGCAGACGTCTGCAAAAGACACACTCCCGTTTCTCTTCTGTTTTTTCTTATGCCACAATCAGATACGCAATGACGGCCAGCAGGATCTGCAGGATCACAAAGCGGATCACAACCTGGCTGTCGGACCATTTGTATTTCAGGCGGACATGGTCATGCAGCGGTGTTCTTGTATTTTTGAGGATCGCGATTTTCAGGAAACGGAGTAAAAATACTTTGACAAGGCCGATTCCTCCGTCGACGATCATCACGCCTGCCATCAGCAGATATAAGAACGGATGGCGGGACTGCATGGCAAGGATGGCGATGTAGAAGCCAAGTGCTCTCGAACCGGCATCTCCCATCAGCATGCTGCTCGGCGAGGTGTTGAAATACAGGTACGCGAGAAGCGCTGCCACGAACAGGTAATTGGCTACGGTGAAGCTTCTGAGGACATCGTGGAAAATCATGCTGAACGCGAAGATGACCACGCAGGAAAGGCTCGCGCAGAGTCCGTCAACACCGTCGGAACAGTTTGTAACGTTGATCGAAATCCAGATCAGGATGATGCCGAGGATTATGTAGACCACTTTCGGAATGGTAAGGGACATGCTTCCGAAGTAGATCGTGGTGGAATTGTAATTCACAAAGGTGATGACGGTCACAATGGAGATGACGAGGTCAATCGCGCCTTTTTTGTAATCGCTCCACGGGGTTTCGGATGCATCGTCGAGGTAGCCGCTCAGCATGATGCAGACGAGCAGGATCGCGTAGATCACATACTCGGCACTAAGAGGCAGGAACAATACGCTTCCGATCAGGAAACAGATGACGATCACGAGGCCGACGCCGCGCAGTTTTCCGCGGGAGAGGCCGCCGTTTACGGCAAATTCTCTGCCGTGATCGCTCGGCAGAAAGGAAAATGGATGTTTTAACGCCAGAAAGGTCAGCAGAAAGGTGACCACGATTCCCAGCATGGCGATCTGGCCGGGATTTAAAAAGTTACTCCATACTTGATACATACGTTTTCTTCCTTCACTTTTCTTTAGATTGAGTTTGCACGAAGCCGTATGTGACGTGGCTTTGTGTTCATTTATTATAACAACTTCATGCAAAAATTGCTATACCCAATTCGGGGGTTTCGTGATAAGATAGTGATACACTAAGTTGAACAAAAAAGGAGTTTTTTATGCCACGCAAAGATCATCTGCCGCGCCAGACACGCCAGGAACACATCACGCTGCAGCCGAACCGCAGCATCGAATTTCGTGTGACTGACGATTTCGGCAGTTTTTCGCCGCCGCACTGGCACGACGCGCTGGAAATTATTTATATTCTGGAGGGTTCCTCCATTGTCACGCTCTCGGACCGCGCCAAGACCGTCCTTCCGGGTCAGTTTCTGCTGATCAATTCCGGGCGTATCCACACGGCGCGCTGTCCATCCACGGGAAACCGCTCGATTCTGATGCAGATTCCGGATGCGTTCCTTGCGAACTATCTGCCTGATCCGTCACAGCTCTGGTTCTCAATTGACTACGACAGTACGAACCCGGAAGTGCAGAAAAATATCAGCCAGCTCCGGCGTCTTCTGCTTTCGATGATGCAGCTTCATGAGGAAATGCCCGACGGCTATCTGCTGACGTTCCAGCGGGAGCTTTTTACGTTTCTCGATCTGCTCTACACGAAATTTTCTGAGAAGAGCCCGCTTGCGCACCACCCGATGAGCTCCCGGACGCAGACACGGCTCGATACGATTCTGACGTACACGCAGGAAAATTACCAGCGGCCGATTACGCTGAAGGAGGCTGCCGATGTTGTTTCGCTGCAGCCGGAATATTTCTGCCGTTTCTTCCGCCAGAACATGGAAACGACGTATCTGGAATATCTGAATTCCTACCGTCTTTCCCGCATCTACCGCGACCTGATTGCCACGGATCTGCCGGTCGGCACGCTCGCGGAAAAGCATGGATTTACGAACGATAAGCTGTTTCACCGCCTCTTCCGTGAGCGTTTCCACACGACACCGCTGCAGCTTCGGAAGGCGGCACGCGAGAAGGGATCCTGATGGATTTTATTATTTTTACATTTTTGAGAATGGGAGTTTAACACGATGACAAAAGAAGAACTGGCGCTTGCCGTCATTGAACGTTTGAAACAAGAATATCCTGACGCCGACTGTACGCTTGACTATGACCAGGCGTGGAAGCTGCTCGTCAGTGTCCGCCTCGCCGCACAGTGCACCGATGCGCGGGTCAATGTTGTGGTGGAGGATCTCTACGCAAAGTATCCTGATATCGATGCGCTGGCAGATGCGACACCGGAGGAAATTGAGGAAATTGTGCGGCCGTGCGGTCTTGGAAAGAGCAAGGCACGCGACATCAACGCCTGCATGCGCATGCTGCGCGACGAGTACCACAGCCAGGTGCCGGATGACTTTAACGCACTTTTGAAGCTACCGGGCGTGGGACGGAAAAGTGCGAACCTGATTATGGGCGATGTATTCAAAAAGCCTGCGATTGTGACGGATACGCACTGCATCCGGCTGTGCAACCGCATCGGGCTCGTGCATGACTGCAAGGATCCGAAGAAGGTGGAGATGGCACTCTGGAAAATTGTGCCGCCGGAAGAAGGAAGCTCGCTCTGCCACCGGTTTGTGGAGCACGGACGCGAGGTCTGTACTGCGCGGACGACACCGCACTGTGAACGGTGTGTGCTGGCGGATATCTGTGAGAAGAACGGCGTAGAAAAATAGCATTTTTTTTTGCGTTTTCATACAAAAAAGGCTTTTGCATACCCGACAGATTTTTCTGATTCTGTCCTGGCTGCAAAAGCCTTTTTGTTTCTATTTTTTATACGACCGAAAGAAGTCCGTCAGCGCTTTCAGCGTTTTCCCGAGCACCTGCACTTCCTCTTCTCCGAGTTCCGCCATCACGGCATCCGTCATCTGCTCGTGGAATTTTGCGTGATGATGGAATGCCTGCCGTCCCTTTCCGGTCAGGTGGATGTAGACGATCCGGCGGTCCTTCTCGCTGCGCTCCCGCTCGGTGTAGCCTTTTTTCACCAGACTGTTCATCGACGTTGTCAGCGATCCGACCGTGATGTCGAGCTTTGCCGCGATCGACGACATATTGCCGCCCTCCAGGCCGACGGCCTCGATGATATGCATATCGTTGTTCGTCAGATCCTTGAAATCCTCGGTGATGATCGCCTCTTCTTCCAGTTTTTGTATCTCTTGAAACAGATGGACCAGTGTCTCATTGATGATTTCTCTGTTATCCACTCTTCTTCCCCTTTCCGTCTGTTCTGTCCCTTCTGAACAGGGTTCCGCTCTTTCTGTCTGTATTGTATCAAAAAAGTTCCGGACAAACAATACCAAAAACTGCCTGGGAGACCGCGGATCGCTCCGTGCCGTTTCCCAGGCAGTTCTGTTATGTTTGATTCAATTACATCTGCCCTTTTTTCTTTAACCGTGCAAAGCAGATCATGAAAAAGCAGATGCCGTATACGGTTGTAATCGGAGTGGACATGCCGACGAAGGTCAGGTTCGTATTCGGCAGGTGTGAGAAGAACAGCGCCAGCGGAATACGGATCAGGCAGGCGGAGGTGATTCCCTGGATCATAACCGGGATACTGATGCCGCGGCCGTTGAAGTATCCGATGCTGCTGAACAGCACACAGGTCAGAATACATTCCGGTGCGAAACCGCGCAGGTAAGCGGCGCTCTGCCCGATAACGGCCGGATCGCTCGTGAAGATTCTGGAGATGACACTTCCACCGAAGAAACCGATGCAGAAAATCACAACTCCAAGAGAGCAGCCCGTTGCGATTGCGGTGAGGAAGCCCTTCCACGCGCGGTCTTTCTTTCCGGCTCCGGTGTTCTGTGCCACGAAAGCGGACACCGACTGCATCACAGAGGACGGGATCAGCATGATGAATGAGGTCAGCTTCTGCGCCACACCGTATCCGGCAGACGGCATCAGGCCCATGCCGTTGATAATCGAGTTGATCACAAGGAAGGAAATCTGTACGGTCGTCTCCTGCAGCGCGATCGGCACACCGACGTTCAGGACTTTCTTCAGCTCATCGCGGTCGATGCGGCAGTCTTCTTTTTTGAATTCAATCGGCAGATTGCCTTTTCTCAGCACGCCAAGAGAAGCAAGCACGGAAATCAGCTGCGCCAGAACCGTCGCAAGTGCTGCTCCCGCAACGTCCAGTTTCAGCACGCCGACGAAAAACAGGTCTCCGGCGATATTGGCCGCGCAGGCGATGCCGACGAATAAAAGCGGCAGATTTGCATTACCGATTCCGCGGAGCACGCTGCTGATGACGTTGTACGCGATGATGATCAGAATACCGCCGGAACAGATCCGCAGGTAGAGGACGGTTTTGTCAAAGGACTCCGCCGGGACCTGTAAAATATTGGCGATCGGGCCTGCGAACAGCTCCAGAATCACCGTCATGGCGATGCCGATGATGGCGAACAGAACAATCGAGGTTCCCACGGTTTTGCCGGCCTTATCCGGCTTGCCCTCGCCGATGTGCTGGCCGATCATAACGGTCGAACCCATCGCAAGGCTGGTGATGATAAATGTTACCATCTGCATGAAGTTGCTTCCGGTTCCGACAGCGGAAATACTCGACGCATCACCGAACCAGCCGACCACAAGAAGGTCGACCGCACCGTAAGCCGCCTGCAGAATCAGCGCGCCGAGCACCGGCAGCGCAAATCGGATCAGGGACTGGAAAATCGGTCCCTCTACAAACGATATTTCTTTCTTATTTTCTTTTGCCATTGTTTTTCACTCCTTCAATTCCCGGCATCGTTTCCTGCATCCGCGTGATTGCATGCACAAATTCGTCCACCACCGCGTCGTCCAGATCCGGCAGGCGGGATGCCCATTCCCCGTGAAAGTGCGTCACGCGGAGTTCCACAAACTCTTTTCCCTCTTCGGTCAGTGTCAGGTTGATCACGCGCTTATCTTTTTCATCCGCCTGTTTCACGAGAAGGTTTCTCTCCTCCAGCTCCTGCACCAGCTTGGTGATGCTCGGCATCGTCGTGTTCATGTAGCTGCTGATGTCGCTGACGCGGCAGAAACCCTGCTTTTTCTGAATCTCATTCACCGCATCCAGCACATGCACCTGCCGCGGCTTCATACCGTCCGGCAGGTCCGGGAGCTTCTCGATCAGACGCTTTGCATCAAAACACGCATCCAGGAACTGCTTTAATTTTTCCTGTGTCATGGAAAGTGGTCCTTTCTTCTTGAATTTTAGTTATCTTTAGTAATTATCTTTGATAAGTATAGCAGGAAATGAAAAAATGTCAAGAGGGAACTGATGCAAGAAATTTTTACAGACCATTATGAAGAAATGCTTTATACATTGCATCCACGTGATTCCATTATTGAAAATGTGAACAAAATGATCCATTGTGGTGACCCCTCCTTCGGCGGTGCCATGTATTCTTTCCGTACCGCCCTACTCATATCCACTACCTCCGTTTCTTCTGAAATTCTGAATTTTGTTCCTGTCACCGCCTGAATGACTCTGGCTGCATTTACCTCCATGGTCATCCGTGGATTATTTTCCACAAGCTTTCTCAGCTTTTTCTTATCCTTATAGCAAGACCCGAAAATAATGCAAAAAATTCAGCACCGCAGAGCGTGAATTACTGCGTCACAGATTTTCGTCGTACCCCGGTACGCCTTCAAATCTGTTCCTTGCAATTCGCGCTCTGCAGCACTGCCTTTTTTGCATTATTTTCGGGTCTTGCTATAGAATACTTAATATATTCTAACACTTCTCTGAGACTCGTCGAAAACTTTTCAAACTCCTCCGGCTTAATTTTTTGCCGGATCAATCAGCTGAATTTTATAATCCTGTACGTATTCTTTTAACCGGACATCCGGCCACTCCATCATTTCATGCAGTGACTTTGCTGTTACTCAGCCCGCCATAATATAAATCATATCCGTTTCTTTGTTGTTCTGTACCGTTTCATCCCAGGTAATATGCAGAATATAATAGTTCACATAATTCCCATTTTTATCTGGCGTTTGCGTTTCATCCGGAAGTTTTTCCTGACTGGTTGTCTTCCAATAAAGAGGCTCTGCTGATATCTGAACATTACTATATTTTTCATATGTTTTCTCATGATATTTTTTTGTTGCATAGTTGCTTTTTGTCTCTTTATTTAAATAGTTTCCTGCCAACTTACTATCTTCCCTATAGTAATCCCCCAGATAAAAAATACTTCCATCCACTGCCTCCGTTTCTATAGATGCCTTATCAATTTCATACGAAAATCCAATATTCGTAGTATGTGCCAGCTGAAGATGATAATCCAGTCCCGGCTTTGTGCTGTACACACAGAATACAACGTCTTTAGACTTCTGCGCCCCGGAAACGTCAATATTGCTCAGCTCCAGCTGCTGGATCGGTTTTGCATCTCCGGCTCCGATCAGCAATGCGTTTGGCATATTTACTTTCGTTATCGTCTCCATGCTTCGATGCATATACAGCCAGGCAAAAACCGGCAGCGCCAGAAGGGCAGAAAACGCCAGAATCACAGATATGACAACCCGTTTTTTCCGCGTCAGCCGCATCCTGTGCTTCCCCTTCCTGCCCTCATCCTGCTGTCTCTCTGTCTGCTCCTTCATGGAAGCACCTCCTTCTTTGCCACGTTTTTGTCCGGTTTTACTGCGCATCCAGTTTCAGCTGTACATACTGGACATTTTTCCCAAGGTACTGGTCTGCCGAATCATAGTAAGCCGCAACCATAGAATAGAGAGCCGGATTGAATTTCTCCCGTATCTGTGAAAGCGTATCTTTTGTAACATTTTCCTGAAATTTTGCAGAATCTTCCCACCGGAAATAACGGTTCGATGATGAATTCTCCTCCACTTTGCCCATCGTCTCAAACAGGTTCTCCGGCAATGCCGAAAGTGCCTTATCCTCACTTGATAGATCTTCCGGAAACAGCAGCGGATTCTTTCCGCTATAGCCGTCTGCTTTTCTCAGATACGACTCCAGCCTTTCCGGCCAGATCCAGTATATCGTAACCGGATAAGCAGTGTCTTTTTGGGCATTCGTATTGTTCCAGGTCAGCTTTCCACTCTTTCCTTCAAGGACAGCCGCTTCCGTTTCACTGCCAAGACTCATACTCCACTCTCCTGCATCCCGGGATATCCAGCCTTTATAGCAACCCGCCTTCTCATTGTATCCCGCAAACAAAAGAACGTGTCCTTCCAGCAATTGCTGCAGCGACGGATCCGTAACTTCCGTTAAATCATTTTTTGTCACATTCTCCGCATTCTTTTTTTCATCCGCTATCTGATATCCGGTCAGAACCAGATCCAACGTTACTTTAAGCGGACCATCCTTATTGGGAATGATGTAAAATGTCATTTTTCCATAAGACCCCGGCTCAATCCCTGTCGGCTTTCCATCCTCACCCGTATTGTTCATATTGCTTTCCGGTGTAACAGCCCAGCAGATGGAAGTGTGGCTTCCATCGGTAGACCAGTATTTTTTCTCTTCTATCTCTCTTGAAGCTCCAGGGGATACTGTCAGCAGTTCGTCATACCTGCCTCGATCTGCAGATGCATCACTTTTTGTCCCTGCCGCGGCAAGATCGAAGGGCATATCCGCAGGCTGGATAGCAACGCCAGTCGCATCGACCCTAGTATTGCTGACAAACCATGCAATACTTGCAACGATCATCACAATGACAGCTGCAACAACGATGATTCCCGTCCGGAAAAAGATTTTCCACTGATTTTTCAGAAGTTCTATCTGTTTCTGCGCTTTCTGCCGGTATTCTTCTGCCGTCAGCTCTTCTTTTTCTTTTTTCCAGTGCATCCCTTTTCACCTCGCTTCTGTCCCATTTTTTATCGTTACCATCCGCCATTTTCCGGCGAACGGCAACCTTTTGTCTGCTGCCGGATTACTTAATTAGATGTTGGGGTCAAAAGGCTTTTTGACCTTTTGACCCTGGTATCTTAATTATTATCTATCATATCCTGATAGATCCGGGCATTGGTATAGATGATATAATCCGTTGCTTTCGTACCATCCAGTTCACTTCCGCTTTTATCAAGCAGCACCGCAGTCAGGCGCACTCTGTAATTTGCATAAGTATAGTTCTTTTCTTCAAATTTCTCGCCGGTCAATGGCGTAAAGGTAAATTGCGCAAACTGGTGCTTCGTATCGTCCGATACAAAATCGTTCTTCCACTGATATGCTTTATCACCATTTCCGGAAGTATCATCTGATTTTGCATCTTTGACAATATTCTGGAGGTAAGCTCCAATTTCCAACGGTTTTGTTTCATCATAAGTTCCATTCTTATTTTTCTGGAACAATTCCATTTTATAGCGGATGGCTGCAGCCTTGGAAAGAGTTTCTGCATCCACATTGGAATAATCATAATCTGCTCTTGTATAGATCATGTCAGAACGGTTCTTTGCTGCATCACTCGGGTTGACTCCAAGTTGCTGCGTCGTATCTCCGATTCCGGTTCCATCTACGCTGGAATATCTGAGGATGGCTTTGGATGGGTTTGTAATGTAATAACGATTTTTATCCTCTTCCGTTTTTTTATTTTCTGTAATCGGCAGCTGCGTGGATGTATTGGCAATACGTGACACACCAACAACGGATGTACCACTATCTGTATCTGCGATTCCCCTCACCGGAAAATCATCCACGCCATCATAAGTAAGCGTGATTTCAGCTGTAACCGTTATCGCATTCTTCTCACTGTCGGCCTTTTCCAATGCACTTTTCAACTTGCTGCTTCCATATCGAAGCGACATCGTTTCAAGTCCGGCTACGTTTGAATTCTTATCTTCTTCTGAATGGATTTCTGTTCCATCTGATTCTGAAAGCTGATATATATATTGGATGTTTTCTGTACCGATTACACCATTGATTCCAGCCGCATTTTCCAAATATTTTTTCAGACTGATATCAAACTCGTGATAAACTTCGGAAGGTCCAAGTGACTTGAACTGAGCCCGCCCTGTCTCTGTCAGCCACAATTTACCTGTCAGCTTAATTTTGATACCGTCTCCATTTTCCATCGCAGTATCTCCCATCGGACTTCCATTATGAATACGGCTGGTGGAAATACTGAACGTCTGCTGAACTCCATTGTATACTACGTAAGCAGAACTATCCGCCTTCTTATCCGATTTAATGACAGCCGGCAGCGTACCTTCCTTGCGTGACATTGTTGCGGCATACAATCGGTTGTTTACAATGGACACTCCATCTGTCTTTGGAATCTGAATGGTAAGATAGTACTCTTCCTTCCATTCCTGTGAATTCAAAGAAGTATCCGTTTCTGGTATTGTCATCCGATATTTTTTTGCATCTTTGTCCTTTTCTTCCGCTTTCCGGTAATAGTCTGCGCCGATTCTGACCGTTGCTTTGGACGGATCTGTCTCCTTCACATAATAGGTTGTTCCATCGTTCGGTTCCGATACCGGATCTGCCTTCAGCCCGAGTAAATCGCAGATATAAACAGGAGCGAATTTCTGAGGTGTCTGACCCTGACCGGTACTGTCTGGCACTGTCATATTTGCAAGGTTAAAGCTGTGCAAATCCTCTTTTCCGTCTGTCGTATAAATATAATACTGTTTGGTCTGCCTGTCTACCAACGTCAGCCTCGTTCCTTCCGGGAGCAGTTTTTGTTTATTACCCGAACTGCCCGATGCCAGATCCAGAACTTTATCATAATACCACAGCAGATTTTCACCATTGTCCAACATGGACTGCCAGTCTGTCTCTTTCTCATAGCTGTATTCTATCAATGCCGTCAATGGTTCATTGAAGTCTGCGGTTGCATAATGATTACTGCTTGTATCTGTCATAGGATAATCTGATGCACAGTAATCCGTTCCCGCAAGGAATCTTGTTTTGAAATTGATATAGAGAACCTTTTTCACAAGTACCGGAATGTACAGATGGAAAACATGTGGGTTTGTAGTGTTTGTGATGTCTGTCGGATCTGTGTAGGTCGGATCTATGTAGGTCACATCCAGCAAGGTAAACTGACTGCACTGATTATCATATGCATTTGGGGTGATGGAAAGCTTCTTTCCTGAGCTGACACTTAAGCTTGCATTTGTCTGAGATGCAAAATTATGAGTATTGCTGTCCCATTTATAACTCGTTGCTGTAATGTCTTTCGTTTGTTTCTTCGCCGTATCTCCATTGCTCACATTTGTCATTGCCGCAATATAATCCCAGATCATTCCATCCACATCTGCGGTATTATTTACAACAAGCACCGGAAAGTCAACATTTTTATCTACCGTTGTGGTTGCATTTTCTTCGACTCTGTAAGTTGTAAGATATGCGTCGTTTGTTTGACTTAATAGTTTTGCAACACTCTCTTTCGTGCTATCGTCTACATTCCAGTAGTAAGCTGAATCATGAGAGTCTCTGCCCAGTTCGGTTAAAATTGCACTGGCTGTTCCGTTTCCTGCTGCATTACCGGTCATAACTGTTCCATCTGCAAAAGGCACATCACTCTTCGGGTTGATATCTACCCATGGGCTGGCGGAAGAGGATGGTTTCGCTGTGGAGTCGGTTGGCTGATAGGTCTGATCAGCGTTGGCATCGGCATAGATGATGGTAGCAGAACCATCCGTCTTATTATTTTGTATACCAATATCATGCTGTTTTGGGAAGACATCACCATATGCGGAAACTGCAGTCAGATTGATGGTATCCTTCTCACCATTTACTCCAATCCAGAATCCTACTTTGTCTATAAACAGAATCTGCGCACTTGATAACTCTTCAACTTTTGGATTTGCAGCATATCCGACTTTGCACGACTCTGCAAGAATATTGTAGCCTTTCATACTATTAACATATTTATCATTAATGTCCATAGAGCCTGTCAATAATCCTGCACATCTGGGGTCCTTATCCTTATATTTAGTAACTGCTATGACCTGCTTAAATTCTACATTCGATGCCTGAATATTTCCATCAGCAGCTCCAATCAGACCACCCACATATCGACCAAGAACAGTAACATTTTCCTGTTGACAATTTTGGAACGTAGCTGTTTTATAAAGATGTCCAATAAAACCGCCAACCCAGTTTTTCTTTTCGCTCTTTACATAGGTATCCTTTTCCGAACAACTTTTGATCTGAACATTGGCATTTGACTGACCTACATAACCACCTGTGTATTGCTGTCCGTTAATCTTTGAATTGCAATCCATGGTTACCCCCGAAATAGCCAATGGACTATCATGATATCCAATTATGCCTCCTGTAAAACCTGTTGATTGTTTCGGATTGCTTACTTCAATAGAATGTAGAACACAGCTAGTCACATTAATGTCAATATTTGTTACATTTCTTTTTCCTGCAATCAAACCACCAATATCTCTAACATTTTCTCCGGTAATCGTTACATTATTTGCATTCACATTTTCAATATTCACACCAGAAAAATCACAAGCGCCGACAAGGCCTCCTGCTGCTGCTGTATCATATCTATCTGAAATTGTAGTAACTTTAAGATTCTTGATATTAACATCCTCATTAGAATCTCTTTTGATTTCCAAAGCACCATATCCAACATTCCATCCAACTAATCCACCTGAACTGCCATCGTTCTGAACCCATTTTGATACATTTACCTTCTCAATAGACCAGTTGTTAAAAGTTACATTTCTCTTAGAATTATTATATCCATCAATATACCCAATGGCTCCTCCTGTCATTGTGCCGCCATATACATCAATGTTCTTCAGAGAAAAATCCTGAAAAGTAACCGTACCTGTGGAATTGGCCGTTCTCGCAGCGAATCCACCAACACCTATTTTGTTTCCTGCTTTTTCCACAGAACACAATGTTGAATCTGTTTTATTAAACAGACCGATCTTAACGTTTCCTGATATGGTAAGATTGCTCACACTGCACTTATCTGTAAAATGAAAATCGACAAATACTCCTGCTCCCTGATTTTGCCATGAACCATTTGTATGTTCGATTCCGTACTCATTTTGATTCATGTCTAATGTAATCATCGTGGCATTTTTTTCATTACCAGAAATGTTATTTATCAGAAGATTCCGCCGATATACTTTTGGGATACTGCAATTGGTATTCCAAACATCCTTATTCTCCCCATAACTGCATCCAATTCCCCGGAATCCATTGCCATAAGCAGTCATATCAATGCTTTCTACGCTGAATGTAAGCTTAACCGGGATATTCGTAGCTGTCTTTGTATCACTGCTCTTTCCTGCCAGCCTTGCTGCTGTGGTATCTGTTGTATAGTTCTTCACCAGATAAGAAACTCTTTTTTTTGCATCATCACTACCTGCTGAACTTGCATTTCCACCCCAGTATTTTTCATCTGCAAGCCTTGTATCTGCATCTGTTCCTGCATCTGTTCCTGCATTTGTTCCGATTCCTTCATACGTCGCAGTACGTGGTTTCCCATACTGATACGCATCAACCACCTGGCTGTCTACATCCGTATAACTCCCTGTAGAATCCATTGCTCCTGCACCACTGTTTACAATCGCGGACAGCAGCCACAGTCCCTGTGCAGACGCTACAATAGCGTTTAATACACCATCAGTCTCGGATACCTTCAGATCACTTGTCCTTGCCTGTAACCTTGGAATGGTATAGTTTTTATCGGTATTGTTTACAGTACAGTTTTCTGCACATGCATAGCCATCTAATACGCGGCCAACATAGGGGTTGCGATAGAAATAGTTACCACCCTCTGTAGTTGATTTACCATCGGGTGTCCCATCATCATTTAATATCTTTACTGTTTTCTTTGTACCGGCCGCTTCCGCACATACCGTCGTAAAGGTATTGGTTGTTTCATTCATATTGCGGAAAACTACTCCACCGCCGGTTTTTTCATAGTCACTCTCTTCTGTTACGTGGGTTCCCCCACCAACCAGACCGACATATCCTCCGGCTGCTATTAACTTTTCATAAGCACCGCTAAATGATACTGTGTTTTTGCTATACTGTACGGACACATGATCAATAATGGTATCACCACCCATGCAATAACCGATAACTCCGCCAAAGAATGGATTTTTCTCTGTTCCCGGCAATTTATCAGCCTGCATCTGAATCTTTGCATCTGAATAGTCCACTGTCAGATCTTTTACTACGCTTCCACGGCTGTAGGCAATCAGACCGCCGAAGCTGTCTTTGTTCACATTCGATCCTTTCATATTTACCGTAGTGGAATTGCTGTTATCAGATGAACCAACAATCACACCGCTGAATGGTTTCGTCAGTGTACCAAGTCCGCTGAAGGCTTCTGCGGAAATCGTAATGTCTCTCTCGATTTTGTAATACGCATTTAACAGATAACTGGTTGCTTTAGCTGTATCTATTGTATCTGTTGCTCCATCCGCTTTCCATGCATTATTTTCCCATGTACAGGTAATATCCGTGCCTGTAGTAGCAGAAGTAGCATTCCCCCGCGTATGGTAGTTCTCTGCTGTCTGTGTCTGACTGTCCAGGACTTTTGAATTAAATACTACCTGGAAGTTTGAAATACTGCCCGGGGTACTGATATAAGAAGCCAGTGAACTCAGCTGAAGTGCATCTTCAATAATATACGGATCCCCATAGGTACCGCAGCCTTTCAGCAGACCAGTAGATTTCTGGTTGATATCCAGCTCATATGTACTTTCTTCAATATTCTGTGCTACCCTGACATAACGAAGAAAATTCGTGTTCTTATATCTTTCTTTCACATAAGCTTCATTCGCGTTTGTATCCTTCTCATCTGTGATATAGCTGTCCGCATCATAGTACTGATACTGCTTATCCGGATTTCGACCAATTGTCCCTGTATTCGTCAGCTCCACACCATAAGTAACTTTATTATCGCTACTGTTAAAGTTATACGTACCGGAACCATCGGAAGAATACATGAAGTACTCCATAAGGATTGCCCTGGTAAATATCGAATGAGTTGTGTAATACTCTACCTGCGTGGTTCCATTATTCCACACAGAGGTAGCTTTTTCTGAATCTTCGGCTACACGTCCGTCCAGTGCAATATTGGAAAATGAAAGAGTCAGCTTGGATGCTGTCTTGTCACCGACGGAGCCGACCAGACTGGTTGCAGCATACGCAGTTTTTTGATTATTGCCCTCTCCTGTCATATATTTTGCACTGGTGGAGAGCTTATCCACGGTCAATTTTGCTGCTTTTGCAATTCGATTGATCAGAAGTGGCGCATAGGTGGTATCATTGCCTTTTTCCACACCCGTCACTCTGATTCCATCCAATGTCACATTTTTCAGAGTGATTCCAACAATGTTGCTGATCGGATTTCCGATGACACTTCCATAAATCAGTGCACCGGAATTATATTGTGTACTGTTGTCTGAACCGTCTGTATTTTTTTCACTTTTAAGTTCTTCTTTTCCTACCACACCCGCAAAAGAAGTCTTATTTACCAGCACACCATGAGAACTGTTATAGAACAATCCGTGCTGCATCAGGTAATGCTGATGTTCTGCATCCGAGAACGATTTGTTTGTTCCTTCTATCGCATTCATTGCATCGTAGGCAAAGGTCAGGTTTGTATCTGAACCAGTATTACTTTCCGAACCAATATGTACCGGGGTAAGCGGTGTCACCGGATAATACGAATATCCATCCAGATCCAGGTTTCCGGATATGCTTGTCACAAAAAGATGATCTGGTGTACTGATGATTTCCTTTCTGAAACACGTTCTGATATTTTCTGCAGCATACTGGGCTGCACTCCACAAAACTAAATCTGGTTCCGAAGTGATTGTTTTAAGATCCGTTGTATACTTGTCAATTCTGTATCTGTCCAGGTTGTAGTAGTATCTTGTCTTTGTGTTTTTATAATTTTTTTTGTCTATCTGACCCGTATATGTATTTGTTGTACTGCTCTTATCAATCAAAGCTACATTTCCACTGCTGTCACGTACTGCAAGGGAAACCACTGCATTGCTGTTCCCGGCATCATCAAATCTGGTAATGCCAGCCAGTTCATCAAAGTACTCTGAATTGCCGATGCTCAGGGCAACTGCACCATTGTTAATTTTATAAGCGGAATCCGCCGCACTTCCCCATGTGCCCACTTCCAGATAGAGGGCAGAGGTTGTCCTGGTCTGATCTGTATTCGTTTCTGTAAGGAGACCGGTTCCCACCAGCAGACCGCTTGGATTCTCTTTCTCTGATTTTCCTGTAAAGGTATTTACTTTACTATTTGTGTCTGTCGTAAATACAATGCTGTCCTTTGCAGTTGCATTCCAGTATCCGGTTGCCTGATAAACAAGTCCACCAAACTGGGCCTTTTCTGCATTTAGCGTCGAGCCTGATATGGTCACTCCGGCATTCGCAGCCTTTGCCGCAAACTCAACATTCGTATTCTTCCACTGGTAGCCCAGCAGACCGCCGCTGGTTGTTGTGGCTGATGATGTTGTGACTTTCTCACCATTTACCGATAATTCAGAAATCTTTATCGTGCTGGGTTTTGCCTTATTATTCGAATCTTCCCCACGGCTGACTGCGATCAGACCGCCGACATAGGCATTGGATTGCGATGCAGATGTAATGGAACCGCTTAAGGTCGTATTACTCACAGTTACGGTACAGTCCCCCATCACTTCCGCCGCAAGACCGCCGATTCTATGGTTGTCGGTATTACGTTCATCCGCAAGGCTCGCAGTATTCCCCCATGTACAATCTGTAAAGGTTAACGTACTTCCTTCGCATCGTGCCAGAAATCCTCCCTGCCAGGCCAGAAGCTTCTTTGCATCTGTTGCTTCTTCTGTTACAGAACTTTTGGTATTTACTGTAACATCGTCAAATTTTGTATCCCCACTTGCCAGGCCTATTGCCCCTGCGACAAATGCCGGATATTTGATCTCTTTTTCTTCCTGATTTACCGTCTTCGGTATTTTGCAGATGACATTACCCCCAATCGTAAGATTGGAAATGGTTACATTCCCGGCAAAGGGAATCAGTGCCAGACTGTAATGTGTATCTCGCTGGTCGCTTCGCTTTGCATAGAGCTGTCCGGCTGCATGATTATCTTCAGAAATGTTGTTGCCATATGTAGCTCCAATATCCAATGTAATCGTATGCTTGCCACCATCCAGCGTTCCTTTGAACTGATGTGCACTCTTACCTTTCTCTATGTTATCCTTACCGATGCCAATAATACCTGTATCGGTAAGATCCACATTTCCGGTAAGCTTCACTGTCTGTTCCTGGTCTCGATCCACCTCATTCTTAAGCTTCAGTGCTTCCGTCTTTTCCGTATCGGTCGTGGAAAACTCGAATGCCAGCGCATATGCCGCAAATTGATTTGCACCACTGATATCCGCCTCAGTTCCATTCTTTACAGAACTGTTTATCGTAACGGTATGAGCTACTTCATCAAAAGTAAAGACTCCATTATTGCCTTCAGACAGATTTCCCCCAAGTCGAATCACAGCTCCCCAGTTTCCAATATCTGAGCCGCCTCGATCCGTGCCGGAATAACGGGTCAGGCTCCAGCCTTTTCCGTCATTATTCAGACTATTACCATTTCCAAGAGCATAGATCAGACCATTTTCATTGAATCCCACAATCTGTCCTACATGGTTATAGGCAGTTGTGATTTTCTGATTCTCTAAATTTGTCTCTCCATGAAGGCGCAGTACCCCCTTTACCAGATGACCGACCAGACCGCCATGACCTTCCACCTGATCCGTATCTTTGGCTGGCACTTTTGGATTTGTACTTCCAAGGTCATTGCCATCTGCCGTCGCAAGTGTCACATTTCCCACATTGAGGAAACCGTCATTCAGCTTTCCCACCAGACCGCCAACACTTGTGGTATTACTGTTTTTCATATCTGCTGTGGAAGCAGACACATTTTCGATTTCCACATAACTGCTGCCGGATACAGCACCAATCACTCCACCATACGTGGTATTTGCTTTACTTCCACCTGTGGAAACTGCCCTGATATCTGAACCATCAGAGTTGGAAGTTCCTTTTATGGCCAGTGTATTTTTCATAACGGCTGCACTATTTCCATCTGTACTAGCTACAGTATCATAGGCTCCGATCAGTCCGCCCAGATTTGTCACTTCGCTCTCACTGGTCACATTTGTCGTGATGGCACCTGTCGTCTTTCCTGAAACAACCACGGTAGTGGAATCTGTACTGGTATTTTTCATCACGCCAAACAATCCGCCGACATTTTTGCCGCCGGATACAGTAATGCTGTGAAACTCATATTCAGAAAGATCGTAGCTGATTGAATTGCCAGTACCGTTATCAGTGCCGCCTTTCGTAACCGAATACGCTCCGATCAGTCCGCCTGCTGCTTTTTCACTGCCTGCCTTTAAAGTAAGTGTATCCGCAAACGCAAATTTTCCAGCAACCGCTTCGTTTTCTCCATTTTCTGCCTGAACGCTGATCTTTCCATCTGTCACGCTTCCGACCAGTCCTCCGGCATTTCCGGACGCAGAGCTTACCTGCGCTGCAGAAGTCCCGGCAATTGTTAATTGACTGTCTGCGTTCATCCGGCCGACAAATCCGCCCGCATCTGCTTCTGATGCGGTTGCTTCGACACTAACCGTATTCTTAGTATTATTATTAAAAGTCGCAGTCAGAGATGCGCCCGATTCCATTGTATTACAGAATAAACCTGTATGACTCTCTCCGCTGACTTTCAACAGTTCTGAGAAATTATTTATAAAAGTGATCTCTGCACTGCTGCCTTTTTCCATCGTGCCAATCAAACCGCCGATTGCTACTTCTTGTATCTCACCAGAATTCAAATTGCTAAGCACAACCTTTGAAATCAATTTTGTATTATTTCCACCATTTTTCAGTTTTTCCGCCAAAAGTGGTTTTCTGGTTGAGGAAATAGTCTTTGAAATGCTAAAGGAAATCGAATCCAGTTTTGCTTTCGTTGAAAGCGCATGAAACAGTGCTTTCGTCGTGGTTATTGAGAAGTTTTCTGCTACTGTTTCTTTATCAAATTTAAAATTTCCTTCATACGGATTGGCATCATCACCCAGTTCCAGAAAGCTATAAGTCTTCCCTTCAATCTCTGCCGTTCCCGTAAGATCCCATCCTGAAGTTGTAACCAGGTTTATTGTATACTCTTTATATTCTGAAGGCTTCACATTGGATAACAGAATCAATCCGATTCCATCTGTTACCGTTATTGTCCGGGTAGTTGCATCAACTTTTAATTTTTCTTTTGCTTCGTCATATTTAGCAAGCTCAACTGCCCCATCAAGTGTCAGCGTCGAAGTCTGGTTTCCCGTATCCGCCGCCACGGATGTGGCATCTGCCTGGTTTTCCGCATCGTTGCCGTCCTGCCGGTTCTGGCCGTCATTTTCTGCATCCTTGGACTCTGTTTTCTGCTCTGCACTTTCTGACGCTGCTGTGTCGTCTATCTGGCTGCTGCTCTCTGCGGAATCTTTGCTGTCCTGCTGTGTTTCCTTTTCTGCTGATCCTGTTTTTTCTGTCTCGCTGTCTTTTTCTGCAGATTCTGTCTCTTCTGTCTCGCTGCCTTTTTTTGCAGATCCTGTCTCTTCTGTCTCGCCGTCCTTTTCTGATGGTTCCGCGCTGTCTGTCCGGGTTTTTGTCCCGCTCTGCTCTGTACTTTCCGTCTGTCCTCCGGTTCCGCCATCTTCCCCTGCATCTACAGAGCCTGTCCCAGTATCCAGAATGGATTCGCCCGCTGCTTCTTCCGATATGGTCTGCGTTCCCGTGCCTTCTTCTGCCCCTGCCAGTGCCGATGCCGGTGTCGTCAGTACCATGCAGACTGCCATTCCGGCCGCTACCATACGCTTCATCCAGTTTATCTTTTTACGTACTCTCATTTTCATCAATCCTATCCTGCCTGTAAAAATAGTAGGAGACCTATAATCCACTCATTTTTCTAACTCACCCTGCCCCTTCTGCTTTCTTTTCCTGGTAGGAAACAGTAACAAGACTTCCAAAAGAAACCCAGTTATTCTCTTTCTCCTCCAACGGTTTTTCCGGGTTTCTGTAAAACTGGAACTGGATCGCGGTTGTCGAAGCGTCCACATCAAATACATACGACTGCTTCCCCTCCTCCGGGACTGTGGTATTCTTCCCGCCTATTACAGTCCAGCTGCTCAGCTGCAGCTTATCATCCCAGGTGACCGTCACCTTTCCTTCTCCATTTCCTGATATTTCATAATTGAATGCATCGTAATCCAATGGGTTCTTGTTAATTGTTGAATCAAGGAATTTTCCCGTCCAGTTTTTTGTCACTTTGTAATCTGCAAACGAAAGAACCGTTGCCAGTTTCTGTGAATTTACCGCGTCCGCCGAACTGGAATCCGGTTCCGCCGTTATCTGGATTTTGATCTTGTCTTTCAACGCTTTTGGAATCTGGAAGGAATAACTGTTTTTTTCTGCTTTTCCCGCTGCCAGTCTCTGTCCTGTCAGGGTACATGTTCCATTCTCATTAAATTTATTCCCGCTCATCGTGATGTCTGTAATTCCATCCGGAAGGTTTTTTCCGCCGTCTGTGGCAGTCAGGACTGCTTTGACTTCGTAGGTAATGTTCTTCGGGTTGTAAAGAGTCTCATCGCCCCACACATAATTGCACACGATTACCGTAATGCTATAGTAATTGTCACTTTCTGCGAGTGAAATCCGTTTCACCGGAGGATTTTCATCCGTCAGGCTTATCAGTGACAGATAATTCGAACCAAACATTGTATCGCTCTGTGTTCCTGTCGATACGACACGCTTTACACTCTGAAAATTGGTGTACGCCGCGAAGCTTCCGCCCACGACAAGGATCAGCACTCCCAGAACAAAAATCGCTCCGGCAGGACTGCCACACCGGATCCGTTTTCCTGTTTTTTTCTTCATTTTAATCTCCACTCTTTTGTGCCATCTATGTTCTCTATTTTACCCATCGTGTCTCAAAAATGCAAGTATTCCTTGTATTCTGTATTATTTTGTTACCATTCTTCGTTACTGCTCGGAAGTTTGACAGTTAAATATAAATTCAATAAAAAAAGTACAGAATAAGTCGAATATCTGTTCTGTACTTTATATGTTTTCTATCTTATTCGTTCAAAAAACTATACTTTACTTCCCCTTCCTCTCATCGTAAAGCTGAAAGAATGGTTTTCTTAACCTTTTCCGCATCAACAGGCTTTGCAATATGTCCGTTCATTCCTTTTTCAAATGCCTTTTTTCTATCTTCCTCAAATGCATTGGCTGTCATAGCTATGATCGGAATACCGGCTTTTTTCTTATCTTCCAGCCTTCTGATTGCCTGAGTTGCCTTATAGCCATCCATGTTCGGCATTTGGATATCCATAAGGATCAGATCGTAGGTCCCTGCCGGTTTCTGTTCCATCCTTGCCACACATTGAACTCCATCCTCAACACGGTCAACCATAAGTCCCATATCCTCCAGGATAAACTCTGCGATTTCCGCATTTAGGTCATTATCCTCAGCCAGCAGAACATGTTTTCCGCTGATCCTGTCTGTTTCCTCTGTATCCGGGGACGGATCCGTATCCTGCTCGTAGTAACCCTTATCAGCAATCCTGTATTCCATGATAACTGTAAATTTGCTTCCTTCTCCCAGCTTACTTTCTGCTTTAATGGTTCCGCCCATCATATCAACATATTTCTTTATGATCGGCATTCCCAGACCTGTTCCTGCAACCTTTGCGGCTGTTGTATTGCGTTCCCGGGCAAAAGCCTCAAACAGGGATGGCAGGAATTCTTCACTCATTCCAATACCGGTATCAATTACCTGAGTCTGTATCCTAATATAGTCTTTCCTGTCACAGTCAAGCTCTGTAATCCTTATGGTAACTGCTCCCCCTGAAGCTGTATATTTTACCGCATTGCTGATCAGATTGAGGAAAATTTCCCTGTTCTTTGTCTCATCGCAGATTACATGTTCCTGCTGCACCTCATATTCCATCTCAAGGTGAATCCCCTTTTTCTCCGCTTCTGCCTGGAAAATTTTGTAAACTCCCTGATAAACATCTCTGATCTTCACATAATTCTCATCCAGTTCCATCTTACCGCTTTCAATTTTGGCCATGTCCAGCACATTATTGATAATAGACAGCAGCAGATTTCCGGACTGTTCCATCTTCTCCTGATAATCCAGAAGTTTCGGATCTGTCAGTTCCCTTTTCATCAGCTCGCTGTATCCCAGCAGGGCATTCATCGGTGTACGGATATCATGTGACATATTGAAAAGAAAATCCGATTTGGCAGCATTAGCCTTTTCTGCCTGAATCTGGGCTTTCCTTGCTTTCATCATCAGGTAAACTATAATCAGTATAATAACCAGTGTCACACTTACAAAACTCATGGAAACTACCCGCAAATTATCCTTTATGTATTCTGCCAGAGTAACCCTTCCCGGTGCGTTTTCATATACAGAAAACAGGCCTGAAAGTCTGGAAGCCGGCAGAGTCTGAATGGTTTTATTCAGGATATTCATTAATGTTATATTTTCCCTGGTGACTGCAAAGCAGGAATCGCCGGGTTTCGTAAGAAAAACGCTGTGCATTTTGCTGTTTGCCAGCGTCTTTAATGACTGTCCTGCCTTCACAACAAAGCAGTCTGCCTCACCACTGTGAACTGCTTTCTCAACCTCAGCAGATGAATCATATTCCTTTATTTTCCAGAAAGGATAATTAAAAGAAATATACCACTTTCCCAGCAGGTTATTTCTGCTCACCGCCACTGTGTTTTTCTCGTTTTCATCAAACTTTTCAACGCCGGTGAGCACTGCAACATTGACTTCAAAAACAGTATTTGACAGTATAATATCGTTCTGCTCAGCTTCATATGGGTTCTGATTCATATGAAAAATCATATCAATCCTGTTATCCTTTAATGCCTGCAGTTCTTCCTCTTGGGAATCAAAGCCTGTCGTCTGAAATTCTATATTTTTTTCTTCCAAACAGTCGGAAGCCAGACTGATATAATCGTTAATAATTCCTGTCGGTTCCTCTGACTCTTCATCCACCAGGCTGACACCCACATCATTTTTCAGATATCCAATCCTGACTGCCCCATGCTGTTCCAGCCAGTTCTGCTCCTCATCCGTAAGAGTTTCAATAGAATTTGCGGAGAGGTACCTCTTATAAAGATCTTCTTCATAAAAAGGATTCTCTTTTTCAATCTTCTGCATTGCCTGATCCAGCTCCTCTTTCAGATCCGGGCGTTTTTTGCTGACTGCAAAATAATTATAGGAGCTGCCGATCAGAAGAGCAGGAGAAATATTGTCTCTTTCCCACTGTGGAGATTCATTTAAAACAAATCCGTCAATTTCCTGATTTTGTAGTTTCTGACGGGCATCATCTGTGCTGGTAATATCAACCTGCTGCGTGTTTACTCCATGGCTTTTCTCCCACTCACAGAACCGTCTGGCAGAAAGTGTATCCGGCATCACCCCGATTCGCTTTTCATTTAATGTAGTCAGATCTGAAGCCGAGATATCTGTATCAGAAGGATTTATATAAAGGTAATATTTATCCTCGCCCATGGGCAGTTCTGAAAAGAGCATGGACGTGGAACGATCCTCTGCATAGGAAATACCTCCCAACAGATCGATCTCTCCACTCTTCATCATGCTCATCAGTTCTGCCCAGTTTCCCTCCACATATTCATACTTCCATCCTGTATGCGCAGCCACTGCCTGCTGATATTCGTAACTGTAGCCTCTCTTCTCACCGTTTGGTTCTGTGGTATTATAGGTTCCTTCATACCAGCCTACTCTGACTGTCCGTTTTTTTGTTTCCTCTGCTGATACAGGAAAGGGAAACACAGTAAGATATAAAACAAGGCATAATAAAATACAGATATATCTCTGTACATTTATCTTAAATTTTTTCATATAATTCTCTCCAGATTAAGTACTGCTTTTTCAGCGCACTGTGGACATTAATTACAGCCAGTTTTCCAAAACATCATTCAGCTTATTCATATCCAACGGTTTCGCGAGATGTCCATTCATGCCTGTATTTTTGGCCAGCTGTACGTCTTCTGCAAAAGCATTGGCAGTCATGGCAACAATCGGCAGTTTTCCCTGTTCACCTAGAAGGCTTCTGATTGCTGCGGTTGCCTCATACCCATTCATGACAGGCATTTGAATATCCATAAAAACAAGATCATACAAGCCCTCGGAAGAAGCTTCCACTTTTTCAACTGCAATTTTCCCATTTTCTGCCGTTTCCACTTCTGCCCCTGTCATCTGCAGAATTTCAACAGCAATTTCTCTGTTCAGTTCATTATCCTCAACCAGCAGAATCCTTTTTCCTGTGTAATCTACTTCTGACAGCTCATCCAGATAATTTCTTGCTGTCTTTTCTTTTCTGCCTGAAGTAAACTGCCGCAGCGCTGCTGTCAACCGGGAACGGAATAGCGGTTTTGCAATAAAAGCATCTACTCCTGCAGCCTTTGCTTCTTCTTCGATCTCACTGAATTCATAGGATGTCAGTACAATGATGGTAATCTCTTTCCCGATCCGTTTCCGGATCTGTCTGGCAGTTTCTATGCCATCCATATCCGGCATCTTCCAGTCCAGGATAACGGCAAAGTAATCGCTTCTCAGCTCATGACGTGCATAACAACGCTCAACCGCTTCCCTGCCGGAAAGAACCCATTCACCTGTAATACCAATCTCTTTCAGTGTGGCAATCGTACTTTCACAGCATGTCTTATCATCATCCACAACCAGAACCGGCAGATTCATCAGATTTTTATCCTGTTCTTTTTCTTTTTCCTGAAGCTCAAGATAAATGGTTACTGTAATTTTAGTTCCCTTGTGTAAGGTACTGTCCACTTTAATATTACCATTCATCAGATTTACAATATTTCTGCTGATTGCCATTCCCAGACCCGTTCCCTGAATCTTGGTTGTCCGGTGGTCATCTGCTCGGCTGAAGGGCTCAAACATGATTTTCTGGAATTCCGGTGACATACCGATTCCATTATCCTCAATCGTAAATTCATAGCATCCAAGCTCTGAAAATCCATTTGGCTTTTCCTCTATGGAAAAAGTAATATTCCCACCATCTGGTGTATACTTGATTGCATTACTCATCAGATTCACAAACACCTGCTGGATCCTCAGGCTGTCACCACATACATCCTCATGTTCAATGTGATTAATGTGTATATCTAAATTGTGTTTATGTTCATCAATCCCCGGTTTTGTAAGTGTAATAAGGTTATCCACCAAATCTGGCAGATTGAAATCCTCCTGTGCCAGCGTCATTTTTCCGCTTTCAATACGTGCCATATCCAGCACTCCATTGATCAATCCCAGCAGATGACGGCTTGATTCTGTAATCTTGCCAAGACATTCAATAACTCTGTCCTGACTCTCAATATTTGCTCCTGCAATTGCTGTCAGACCCACAATGGCATTCATCGGTGTCCGGATATCATGGGACATATTGGAAAGGAATTCTGTCTTCGCACGATTTGCATTTTCTGCTGACCGGTAAGCCTCTTTCAGTGCCTGACGGGATTCGATCTCTGCTTTCTTCTCCTGGGTCACATCCATGGAGGTCTGCAATACCTTTACCAGCTTTCCATTCTTCCATTCCAGTGGAATATAAGAAGCGATTTTATAAGCCTTTTCATCCAGACTGCAATACTCAAACTTATAAATATCATTTTCACTTTTCAGATTCTTCTGGATATTATCCGATGCCATCAGGATATCTAAGGCATCCAATGGTTCCAGTGTCTTATACTTTTCAAGAACCTGCATCTGAAAATCATGATAAAAGCCCAGAGGTTTATATATCATCTGACCATTCAGATTGTAGAATTCATATCTGTCATTTTCCAGATCAATGACAGCAAAACGGTCAACCAGACGCACAATACTCTGGATCAGCTGCTCCATGGAAGCATTGTCCGCTGCCATTTGCAGATGCCGTGTGCGCTCCACCTTTGCCTCCGTAATGTCACGCAGAAAAATCATGGCATATTCTGAATCCTCAATCTCACCGCGTATGATCACATTACGGACCCATCGTTCTTCTCCATCCAGAGTGATTCGACACTCCAAAGATAATTCGGTTTCCAGACCCTTCAGCTTTTCCGCAATATAACTACGGTCGTAAAAAGAGGATACCGCCTTCTTATCTGTTTCCACAACATAGGAATCCACAAAATGCCGGATCAGTTCATCCCATGTATGACTCTGTTCAAAAACAGTCATCAGGGATGGTTCAACTTTAAAAGTATCAAAAGTGTTCGCTTCCAGATTTACATAATACTCGCACAGATCTGTCTTCGTAAAAGCCCTGTGGAAAGCAGCAGACCTTTGTGCCTGCATGGTCTCTTTTTTCTCCGCATCAATATTAATAAAAATTCCGGCAATCCTGCTGGCAGAACCATCCAGCCGACGTACCACTTCTGCCGATGTCCGAAACCACTGATACCGATGATCCCTCATTCTCATACGATACTCTACCTGGTATTTTATCTGGTTCGTCTTATCTGCAATTGCCTCCTGAAGCTGCATCATCACTCTTTCTTTATCCTGTGGATGCAGAAGATCTGACCAGGATTCCAGTTTATTCGGAAAATCCAGAGTGTCATGATATCCAAGCATTTTTCGGAACTCATGGCTCCAGTTTGCATTCACAATCTCACTGTTTTTGTCACAGTCAAAATACCAGAATCCGGAACAGATAGCCTCATTCATCAGTGTCAGATTTACATGATCCCAGTTGACCCGTACAGACATAACCCAAATCTGTCTGCCCGCTTCATCTGTCGCATCCTCTTTATAAAGCCGTACATTCTTCACTGTACCGTCTGCAGTAAGGATCTGTGCTTCCCCTGCTCCGTGAAGCTGCAAAAAACGATTCCGATCCAGTATATCTTCCTCGTTATAAAAGAAATTTTTCAATGAGCCTTTTGTCTGTTCCATAAAGGTATCGAATGTATATCCTGTACTATGTAACAGCAGATTACTCACAGACAAAATAGACAGGTTTTGGTCATAATATCCTGTTATTATACCTACTCCACCATTATTTTCCAGTGTTTTCTGTACGACCTGCGACATGGCCTGTGTCTGTCCCGTTACAATCTCACCTAAAGAGTATATTTTATCTTCATAATTTCCCATTTTATAAAAAGCCTCACTCCGTCTCATTTTTGCATACAAAAAGGACACCTGCCAAAATTTGCCAGTGCCCCTATTGTATCTCTTTATAAAAATACCACGAAGTTTTTTATACGTCAAGACCACATTGGGGGGCAGACCCCTTCATTTCTTTAATTTACAAGTCTATTCATTATTCGCCCTGCTCACCGACTTCTTCCTGTGCTTCTTCGCCTCATAAAGCTGCTGGTCTGCAAGGGAGATCACCTGCTGGATGTCTGTTGAAATATTTGGACGGAACTCGGCGATTCCAAGGGAAATCTCCACCAGGAAGGGCTTGCCGGATTTTTCATTAAAAAGCTTACATGCCATCTTCACACGCTCCCGGAATTTCTCCCCGAAATCGGCTTCCTCGCACTCCAGCATAATAATATATTCATCACCGCCCACACGGCCCAGAATATCATTGCCGCGCAGGCATCCCTTTAATATTTCGGCAACACTCCTGAGGGCAAAGTTCCCAGCCGGATGCCCCCAAGTGTCATTAATCTCTTTTAAGTGGTCCAAATCACCGTAGATCATATATGCCCTCTGGCCATTTCCAGCCTGGCAAACCCGCTTGGTGTGCTCCATAAACCCGCGCAGATTCAGAAGTCCGGTCAGCTCATCATACTCGGAAATAATACCAAGAACGCGGTTTTTCTCCTTAATCTCTTCCATATCCCTGGACATCTCCAGCCGTCTGGCCGCCTCTGCCTTGCTGATCTCCAGATAATGCAAAGACAGACCGATCTGCAGACTGATCACATAGAAGAACGGAAAATCCTCCTGGTCAATGTCGCAAGCCAGGAGTCCATACTGCTTCTCCCCGGAAAAGAGAAGAAAGACCATAAACTGGTGGCGCTCTTCATCCTCCATCAGATCACAGATTCCGTTTTCCTTCATGACCAGAGGTCTCTCGTAAGCCGCCTTGGTAACGATCCTACCATTCTCATAGCTGGCAGCAAGATGAAGGTTATAAGGGCAGGTCCACTTCCGTTTGCCATCGTAAACAATCGGTTCATCCAGGAGAAAAAGATGAGTACATCTTGTATGAAGCTCCCGCATTTTCTCCATAATTTCCTTCAGAAAAGCCTGCTCGTCATCCATGCAGTCGTTTAAATCCCGGGCAAGAACCGGAATAAACCAGGATTTTCTCTGAAAACTGATCAACTCCAGCTTCATTCCTGCAATTGTCTTATTCAGCCTGTGCACCTGGGCATCAAGCCCCACTGGTGTCTCTTTCCTCGAAGCATCCTCTGACACACAGCCGCAGGACTCTCTTTTTACAAAAGAAACCGGCACGCGTCTGGATACCGCTTCTTTTCCGTGATCTTTTCCATCCAGGCGGTTCACCAGATCGTAGACTGCCATTTTACCCATAAGCTCTCCGTCCTGCTGAACTGTAGTAAGGGGCGGTTCCATCCCTGATGCACGCTCGCAGTCATCAAATCCGGTAATCATAATATCCCTGCCAACCACAAGCCCACGCTTCTCGCAGACACGGTAGCCGGCAAAAGCCATCTCATCATTGGCAAACACAATGGCCTGGGCATCCGGGTTGCTATCCAGAAGACGTTCCACCTGTTTGTCCACAAACTCGGAATAGTCCCCCTGAGCAATCATTCCAGGGGTTACAGGAAGCCCGTATTTCTTCATGGTTTCCAGATAAGCTTCCTTACGCTCAATGGCATCTGTGTTATGCTCCGGCCCTGCCACGAACAGGATCCTGGACAGATGATGCTCTTCCACCAGATGGGAAATGACCATCGCAATGCCACCTTTGTTGTCACAAATCAGGGAGTGACAATTGGGCACATCCACGACTTCCGTAAGAAAAACCGTGGTGATCCCGTTATATTTCCTGGCAAATTCATTGGGATCATCCTCACGCAGCTGGATTCCCAGTGTTCCATAATTAATGATCAGACCATCCAGTCCGCCGATCAGGCTGTAGTCATGTATGGTATTAAATTGATAGTCATAGGAATTTTTCTGTTTGCTGCCCAGGACATCTTCGAAAAAGTCCTTAGTCCGGGTTCCCAGAAAAAAACAGACATTTACGTCCAGCTCTGCCGCTGCCTCAGAAATCCCCTGGATATGCTCTTTTGGAAAATAGGTATGCACTCCTCCGATGAGGACTCCAAGATTATACCTCTTTTTTTCGTCCATCTTCACACCTCTCGCTGCAAAAATTTGATATTTTTTCTTTTTCCTTCATATCGCACTTCATATGTTCCTACGTTCTTTTTTATCCAAAATCAGCTTTTGGCTTTCGTTCATTATAACAATGTTTCCTATAGCATGTAAAGCCGCTTTTGTGAATTTTCGCTAAAAATGAAGGTATCAATGGGAATGAATGATCATGTAGCAAAACCAATTGATATGAATGTACTTTTACCGGTGATAGCAAAGTATATAAGGTGAAAGATCAATCGGGATTACAGGCATCGGGAATTGCGGCGCGAACTCATGCGAATGCATGATTTCTGTGCATCGCGAAGCGTGTTACTGGTCACGGAGTGAACCGTGACTAAGAGTAAACGGCGACTTGACTTATTAGTTGCAACCACATATAATTGTTTCGAAACGTAACTTAAAACTTACATTACGAATACATAAATAAATTCCTATGAAAGGAAGAATACATGAAATCATGAAACATGTGGAGACATATGATAATGTCAAAAGATGAGTATTTAATCACAGATGCGCCTCTTAAAGCACTGACGATTTTTGCAATGCCGATGATTCTTGGCAGCTTTTTTCAGCAAATATACAATATGGCTGACTCCATTATCGTCGGTCAGTTTGTGGGCTCCTCCGCACTTGCAGCTGTCGGTGCATGTGCAGCGCTGACCAATGTTTTCATTTGTGTGGCACTGGGTGCCGGTGTGGGTGCCGGTGTGCTCGTGAGCCGCTATTTCGGTGCCAGGGAGTATGGAAAAATGAAAACCATCGTGTCAACGTCCTTGCTTAGCTTTTTGATCCTAAGCATAGTCCTTGGTATTTTTGGCTTTGGCTTTTCCCATGGGATGATGAGCACGTTACAAACCCCTGCAGATATACTGGATGACGCAGTGCTGTATTTGCGGGTCTATTTCGTGGGCTTTCCTTTTTTGTTTATGTACAACATTCTTTCAACGATGTTTACTTCCATAGGCGAATCAAAAATTCCACTGGAACTCCTGATATTTTCGTCAGTCTTAAATATTTTTATGGATCTCTGGATGGTGGCTGGTCTTGATCTCGGCGTGTTCGGTGCGGCGCTTGCAACCTTGATTGCACAAGGTATTTCCGCCGTGTTTTCGCTTCTGATTTTCTTATATCGGATGCGGCGATATAAGAGCCCTTTTCAACGATTTGACTGGCAGGAGCTGCATTCCATGCTTCAGATTGCAGTTCCGTCAGTTCTCCAGCAGTCTACAGTGTCTATTGGTATGATGATCGTGCAGGCAGTTGTAAATCCCTTCGGCACACAGGCACTTGCGGGATACGCGGCAACAATGCGGGTCGAGAATGTTTTTTCCCTGGTTTTTGTATCTATTGGTAATGCAGTTTCACCATATGTTTCACAGAATCTCGGCGCAAACAAACCCCAGCGTATCAAAAAAGGCTACCAGGCTGCATTGGTGTTGGATGTGTGCTTTGCAGCACTTGCTTTCATCGTTATTGAAACGCTGCATACGCAAATTTCCTCGCTGTTTCTTGGTAAAGACGGAACTGCCCTGGCCTATCAGGTATCCGGGGATTATATGAGATGGCTTGGTTATTTCTTCATCTTTATGGGAATCAAAATGGCAACTGATGGAGTCCTTCGTGGTCTTGGAATCATGCGTCCGTTTCTTATTGCAAACATGGTAAACCTGGCGATTCGCCTGTCTGTTGCCTTGATTTTTGCACCGCGTTTTGGTATTGAATTTGTCTGGCTTGCTGTACCAGCAGGTTGGTTTGCGAACTTTTTAATATCCTATGTGGCGCTCAGGAGATCATCAAGTCTATAATATCTGGCTGTATTTTGCATTGGGGGTCAGACCCCTTCACAATTTGTTTCGATGTATCTATGTAAGGCTTTGTGATCTTCCGGTGTTAACACTATACCCTCCATACTATTTATCAGTATCCGCAGTGCTGGACTTTCTTCCACAATTCTCATTGCTTTCACCTGGAGTTCACGATATTCTGAGTGATTCTTTTTCAAATACTTTGTCCCCCATTTCTCCACCGATTCCCAGAGTGTACTTTGCTCCCACATGATATCCTGCTTTTTCGCATATTGCATTTCTCCCTTCTGAAGTTCTCTTTTCAGTTACATGACTA